>Ga0256412_1000122_pt1 | contig 11562 bp, 9 predicted proteins | sample WCR_74metaT_FD_190055 | JGI IMG/M metagenome (GOLD analysis project Ga0256412, IMG submission 190055) | Metatranscriptome of seawater microbial communities from Monterey Bay, California, United States - WCR_74 (Metagenome Metatranscriptome) | ecosystem: Environmental > Aquatic > Marine > Coastal ...
ATCTGGGCGAATACTACTCGTCGAAACGCGTTGGATAACATTCGCACTCGTCCCAATAATGCAGCAGCTAGAGGCTGACGCTTCAAAGATGTAGACTGTGCAGAATTCAAAGCTACCATAGCACCCAGCACTATGCCTATTAGTATATGGGCAAATACTCGGAGGACTTCTTTACCAGCCAATTGCATTTCATCGCAATGTAACTGGAGCCATTCAATAATAAATTTACGGATATCGTCAATATTATCTGGTAAGTATTGCTGTAACCAAGATGGCAGTTGGGTGCGTACTTGGTTGAATATCATTAGCTTTCTTTGAACTAGCTGAATTAAATTAGGAATGTCGTAGAAAAAACTAACTGAGCCTACAATTGCTAAAGTCAGTATGCTAACAATAGCAATGGAAAAGAATATAACTGATATCAAATATGCACGCTGACTACTAAATCGGTACCGCAACAAAGGAGTAAGTGCGCGTATCAGTTCATACACTAGCAAACCAGCTAGCAAGGAGGTTAGTATATGTAGGGCTAGAACTAAAAATAGTACTGCCAGCGTTATTAACCAAGCAGCCAGACGAAAACCCGACAGAGTTCTAACCACTAAAGGAAAGGACTGATGATCGAAGATGTCTGAATCCACAATTGGTTCAAGAGGGAGAAAAGCCATAATAAAACTTATTTTTTATCATACTCGCTGGGCTCCCCCAGAGTAACAAGTCATTACCACTATGCGGAAGGTTTTTGAAAGTCAAAAAGCATACATACCATATGCCAAGATAACGATTAAGAAAACAAAGCTTTTAAATCATCCACCTTATCATTTTTTTCCCAAGTAAATGCTAATTCATTACGGCCAAAGTGGCCATAGGCTGCAGTACTATGATAAATGGGGCGCAGTAGGTCCAACATTTTTATAATACCCTTAGGACGTAGGTCAAAATTATTAAGAACTAGCTTTGATAATTTCTCATCGCTAACCTTACCGGTTCCAAAAGTAGTGATCATCACAGAAGTTGGTTTAGCAATACCTATCGCGTAAGATATTTGAATCTGGCAGCGGTGTGCTAAGCCAGCAGCAACAATATTCTTGGCAATGTAGCGACCAGCATAGGCTGCTGAACGATCCACTTTAGATGGGTCTTTTCCAGAGAAGGCACCGCCCCCATGGGGGGCAGAGCCACCATAGGTGTCCACCATGATTTTTCGGCCAGTTAGTCCACAGTCACCTTTGGGACCACCGATAACAAAACGGCCAGTCGGATTAATAAGGTAACAGGTATTTTTTAGCCATTTCTCTGGAATAACTGGTTTAATAATCTCTTCTATTACTGCCTCTTTAATTTCTCTATTTTCCATGTCGGGCGCATGCTGAGTAGATAGCACTATAGTGTCTATTGAAACTGGAGAACCATCAACATATTTTAGGGTAATTTGTGCTTTGGCGTCTGGACGAAGCCAAGGGAGACTACCATCCTTACGTAATTTTGATTGATGTTCAACAATTCTATGAGAGTAATAAATCGCAGCTGGCATTAATTCTGGAGTCTCGTCACAAGCGTAGCCAAACATCAAGCCCTGATCACCAGCGCCCTGATCAAGATCAAGACCTTTGCCTTCGTCTACACCTTGTGCTATATCTGGTGATTGCTTGTCAAAATTGACCAGCACCGAACAACTTTTGTAATCAATCCCAAAATCGGTATTGTCATAACCAATATTCTTAATAGTTTTTCGAGCTATAGCAACATAGTCAATTTCAGCAAAAGTGGTAATTTCGCCAGCCAGCACTACAAGGCTCGTGTTACAAAGAGTTTCGGCAGCGATGCGTGCGTGCGGATCTTTCTCAAGGATTGCATCGACGATTGCATCAGAAATTTGATCTGAAACTTTATCGGGATGGCCTTCAGAGACAGATTCAGAAGTGAAGAGATATTCATGCGACATAGAATTAAGCTCCTGAGAGAGTGATTATAATGTGCTACACCCAATCTTAGCACATACCTATGATGCTACTAAAACTCATAGGCTATTTGTTAAAACATGTCAATTTCATAAATTTACAATGAAACACAGCAAAAATTTTTAAATCAATTTTTTTGAAAATTTTCTCAGCACATGAAGGATTAAAATTGTGGTTGCCAACGCCCAGTTAGAAATCTAGATTAATTCTTTTAATATGCCCCAGTTTTAGGCTATTACCAGTGCTCATACTCTCTTTCTTTAAGTGAATTTTCCTGAATATATACGGTTTAGGTTAGCTACTATTTTCATATGTATTGGTACAAATTATTCGACTTCTTTGAATGTTACATTTTTTCTGCAGGTGAAAGGTGACAATATTCGATCTATTGCTAAGTGTATAAAAAGTATGTAAGCTAATTCTCTAACGTATCCATCTCATGGTAGGTGTCTCCTAAATTGAGGGCAAGAAAGACCACATGCTATTTTGATAAAGCCGTATTTTTTTAGGTGGAGTATTGTATTTCAACCTGTAAAGTATACGGCATAGGACTCCTGTCAAGTTTGATAAATTAATTAGCTATATTATTAAGGAAAAGCCGGTTTACAAGCACTTTGAGCTAGCTAGGCGTAGATAATCTGATACTACCCACCGACACGACTATATATGAAGGTCTAACGTGAGGACTATTTTCTTCTTACTTTGGGTTATACATTTCCTGCCCCTATGGATTATTGGTCCAATGGGAGAAATACTAGGCTTTTTCCTATTTTTATTAATGAAACGGCGCAGGAATATCACGATAAAAAATTTGGAATTGTGTTTTCCAGTAATGGAGGAAACTGAGCGCTTAACTTTGGCACGTCGTCATTTTCAGGCTTATTCACGTGCCTTACTAGAGCGTGGCATACTTTGGTGGTCTTCTGAAAAACGCCTGAAACGTTTAATCAAGATTGAATCTGAGATCACGCTTAATGACCTAGAAATGAGGCCGACCATACTCTTGTGTCCTCATTTTGTCTGTCTAGAAATTCCTGGAATAGCTTTATTGTTAAATTCTTCTTCATCTATCTGTAGCATTTATTCTCGCCAGAAAAACAAGGTGGCTAATGCAGCTCTATTGAAAGGACGTTCAAGACTTCACCACCGAGTTAAACTATTTAGTCGAGATCGAGGTGTAAAACCTATTATACGCGCCATGCGTGAAGGTTTTCACTTTTTAATGCTGCCAGACATGGACTTTGGTATGAAGAATTCGGAGTTCATTCCGTTTTTTGGCATTCAGACAGCGACATTAACAGCTACTGCTCGCGTCGCTGCTGTTACTAATGCTCGTGTAGTGCCAGTAGTAGCAAATTTTTTACCTAATTATAGAGGTTGGAAAGTAGTATTCCACGCTGCCTGGGAAAATTTTCCAGGCGATAGTATTATAGAATCAACTTACCGTATGAACCAATTTATCGAAGACAAAATTCTAGAGACTCCGGATGAGTATTTTTGGACTCATAGACGTTTCAAAACAAGACCGCCTGGGGAAAAAAGTGTTTATTAATCCATGAAATACTAATCAGCTAGCACTGCATGTATCATAGCCTTAATCTACTTGAAGATATTGATAATATATGAATCTTAAATTCACAAAAATGCATGGTTCTGGTAATGACTTTATTGTAGTTGATGGAATCAGCCAGGATGTTAACTTTACACCGGAAAAATGGCGGGAGCTGAGCCACAGAAAATTTGGGATAGGCGCAGATCAGATATTGATCATAGAAAAATCCTGCACAAAAGAGGTAGATTTTCGCTATAGAATTTATAACGCAGACGGCAACGAGGTTGAACAATGTGGTAACGGCGCACGTGCTTTTGTTAAATTTGTAACTGAGAAAAAGCTCACTAGGAAACGAGTGATCCGAGTTGAAACTATCTCTGGTATCATTGAAATGAAGCTAGAAGACAACGGGCTTGTTACAGTAGATATGGGTGCACCATTTTTTGGACCAGATGCAGTTCTATTCGATACTAATGGTATAGAAGGTCATATTTCGGGGGACGAAACACTATGGCCATTGCATATCAATGGTAAAAATATTTGGATTTCAGTACTCTCTATGGGTAATCCACATGCAGTACAATTAGTACAGAATAGTGAGACTGCTCCATTGTTAACTGATGGTCCACTGGTAGAAAAACATCCGCGCTTTTTAAATAAAGTCAATATCGGTTTTATGCAAATAGTTACTAGTCAGCAGATCAAGTTACGTGTGTTTGAACGTGGCTCTGGTGAGACACTGGCTTGCGGTACTGGTGCTTGTGCTGCAGCAGTTACTGGAATACGACGTGGTCTACTAAAATCTCCTATTAGTGTTATAACTCGGGGCGGGGAACTGTTAGTGAGTTGGGATGGCAGTGAGAAATCGGTATTTATGACAGGTCCCGCGGTGTTAGTATTTGAAGGTGAGATTGAATTAACGGAAGGTGGAAAATTTTAGCCTCCGTCTCCACATTAAAAGTAATCTAGATTTCAGATGTTGAGCTAAAAAGCAAAGATTATACGTCTCCGAACATAAAATTCTTCAATTTTCAGTCGTTGTTGCCCATGATATTCAATGCATAAATCCCTTTTGTTTTAGATGAATTCTTCCAAATTTTTTATTTTTTTTGGGAGATAAATTAATACTTCAGACTACGATATAAATTAATGAGAAATAAATTGTATCTAAAATACAACATAAGTAACAATTTTTGAAAATTTCGAGGAATTTCTTCTAGCATAAGAGGAAAATAAGATGGTGGACAGCTGTGCCTTCAGATGTCTACAGATTGGGTAACATAAGATCTGCTGAAAGCAGGTAGATCTTTGAATATTTTTCTAACCAAGGGATCTCAAATGCAGAAATCACTAATCGCGCTAGCTGTGCTCAGCGCAATTGCAACTACGGCGCAGGCTCAAAGTTCAGCAACTATATATGGTACTGTTGATACCGGTGCTGTATTTTCAAATAAAGTTTATGATCCCCCTACTGATGAAGAAGTTGGCAAGATCAGTATTATCCCTGGTGTAACCCAAGGTTCTTACATAGGATTCAAAGGAGTAGAAGATTTAGGCAGTGGAATGAGAGCTTTTTTTGAATTAGAAACTGGTTTTTCAAGTAATGCTAACCAAAATCAGCCCCAACAGAAAGATCATGCTTCAGGTAACTTATTTCGTCAAAAATCAGTTGTTGGGCTAGATAGTAGCCTTGGCTCCGTTTCACTGGGTCTCCAGTCTGGGGTCATTGATGATCTTAACCAATCAGTTGGTAGTTCGGTTGGACAACCTGCTGATCATACTTTAGACTTCTCAAGAAGTTTACAAAGCAAAAATTCAATCCGCTATAATACCCCAAATATATCTGGATTTACCGGTAGCTTAGCTTATAACTTTAGTGAAATGTCTGGCCTTACTTCAACTGGTGAGGCATTTGGTGTGGCCGGTAAATACGAGGGTGGACCGCTAGGTTTATACGCTGCATATTATCAGGCAGGCAGAGCAGCTACTCCTGGTCCTGTGCCTAAGGATTATGAAGGAGTATATAGACATCCCGTTTATGGCACTTCTGGAGATATAGGACTGGAAGCACTTAGTATAGGCGCTGGCTATCATTCTGGTCCTGCGTATTTCTATAGTAGTTGGTTATTCCTAAGACAGCCGTATGCGCTAGGTTTTAGTTCGAACGATGATCCTAATGTGTTCCACTCTGAGACTTCAACACCTAAAGCATACCATGTAGGCTCTGATGATAATAGTAAATCTACCATCCTTAAACTAGGTGTCGATTATTCTGTAAACAAGTTACCTCTGCATCTAATAGCAGATGCTAGCTATAAAAGAGGAACGTACCTTTGTGAAGAAGCTGTTAACCCAGCTCATCTAAGCCAAGTTACTCTGGGTGCAGATTATTCACTTTCGCAACGTACTCATTTATACACATTTGTATCAGATCTTTATGCTCATGAAGAGTTTAATACTAGTGCTGTTGACAATGCTCATACACGTAACCCTAACCAAATTTCGATTGCTGTCGGTATACGACACAAGTTCTGATTCTAAATTAGGTTGACTAGGACAGCTTTGGAGCGCTGATCAAGTTGGTGAGGTTAGCATATAAAGAGAACCCGCACATTCTTCGTGCGGGTTTTTTAGTAGAGCTACTAGACATAGGTAAGTCGTAGAATAGACATTTCACTATTTACTTATATATTAAAGAGACTTCCAACAAATTTACACTCTCAGGGACTAGAATTATCAGGTTATTGAGAATTTTGAATATGAAGAAAGATTTTATGCTGGATCAAATATCTTGCAATAGGTATCGTAATATCCAGAAGTAGTCCTAATATCACTTTATAATTCAATATTCGAACTGCTTTAGCTTAGTGTATTAGTGCCTACTAGCATGCTTTCTTTGTTTTTTACAATTCAGATATTAAATAATGTAAGCTAATCGTATCTCGGGCATAATTGAAGTGATTATCTAATCAGACATGCGATATGAACCAAGGACAAAATTTCAGATCAGATACAGACACTACTGGAGCTACTCCCAAAAATAGTTCTCAAATTGACACAATAACCACTGCCAAGTCGCAACTGCGCAGTGCAGGACTACGAGTTACTCCTATACGTATTCAAGTGCTTGCTGCTCTACTTCAGGAGGAACGCACTCTTTCTCACCAGGATATGAAGGAACGCTTCTTAAAGGTAGATCGAGTGACTTTGTACCGTGTTTTAGATTCTTTAATCAGTGCAGCTTTAGCACATAAAATAGCTGGATATGATCGAGTTTTCCGTTATGGAATTGGAGCAGCGGGACAAATTTACCCTAATTCTAATGGTAAAAAAGACATTTTTCAGCATCAACACGGACACTTCAAATGTACCCGCTGCACAAAAGTATTTTGTTTTGGCAGCGGCAATACTTTATCTTTGGAAAAAGTACCATTGGCTGGTACTAATCGTACGAGCAGCCCTACTTTAATAGAGTTAAATAATCAATTACAAAAAACTTTAAAAGAGATGTTAGGTCAAGGTTTTCAAAGCCATAAGATTGAACTGACAATTAATGGCTGGTGTACTGATTGCATATACTGAATGAATTATTAAATTCCTACTCTGTAAAGAAATATAGTTTCTAGACTTAGTATACATTATCTTGGTTAATGCATACTAGGTCTAGCTATAGATCAATTTTTTTGTAAATTTTGCTACTTAGAAAGTATATATTAGAGAAGAATAATCTTCTTGCTAGAGAGACTTGGAGAACCATATTTTTACTGGTAGTAAAAGTAGCTCTATTGCACACTACACTAGTTTTTACTAGTTTTTTGGTGAAAAAAAATCCTAAAATAGCCTTTAATAACTTTTTTTAGATGTAATGAAGAATATGTATTCTACTAATTCTTTAATTCTGTAGGAATGATCAGTAAAATACATATTCTTTAGATCAAAGAGAATTAAAAAATTCTATATCGAAAGCAAGCGAGATGGCTACTAAAACAACTAAACAACCCACCAAATCTAGCCAATTAAGCGAAGAGAAAATTCTCAAAATGAGTGAGCAAGATTATATGAACGAAGCGCAACTGACTTTCTTCAGAATTCGCCTACAAAACTTAGAGATTGATCTCCTCAAGAATGCTGGCGAAACCACTAAGCATTTGCGTACAACTGTCTTAGTACCTGATCCTGCAGATCGAGCTACTATTGAAGAGGAGCATACATTAGAACTACGCGCTCGAGATCGTGAACGTAAGTTGCTAAAAAAAGTTCAACAATCAATAGCTCTAATTGATACAAGTGAATACGGCTGGTGTGAAGAAACTGGCGAGCCGATAGGTATCGCTCGATTACTAGCTCGCCCAACAGCAACACTTTCATTAGAGGCACAGCAACGCCGTGAGCTAAAGCAAAAACTTTATAGCGAGTAGATTATTCCGGGAGTATAAAATTATTTGACTTGATAATGATTAATAGCTATGTGTACTCCCTTAGCTATTAACTCAATAGAATGCATATTGCCCAATAAAGAATAAAATTTTTGAATTGAAAGTCACTTACAGAAGGTTATTTAGTTTATTCTAAAAACGAAATATTAACTCTTTAAAAAAGTCAAAATTCTATAGTAATATAGGATTGCATCATAAGCTTGAGAAAAATATTTCAGAGCTTTTAAACAGGCTATCTGATCTCTTTTCTCAGGCTTATATTATATAATAAAATTACATGCTGGCTAGACATAGCTATGGGGCTTCGTTAGATAAATAGAGGTCGCGTCCTTCTTAGGCTAAAAAATGGAACAATTTCACGGTACTACTATCCTCTCAGTACGATGCGGCAGCAATGTTGCAATTGGAGGAGATGGCCAAATAACCCTCGGCAATATAGTGATAAAAGGTACTGCACGTAAAGTCCGAAAGTTATACAAAGGTAAAGTTCTGGCGGGTTTTGCTGGTGGTACAGCAGATGCATTCACATTGCTGGAATTATTTGAAGCAAAATTGGAAAAGCATCAAGGTAATCTAATGCGATCTTCAGTTGACTTAGCAAAAGAATGGCGCACAGATCGCACACTGCGTAGGCTGGAAGCTATGTTATTGGTTGCAGATCGTGAAGCTACCCTAGTAATAACTGGAAATGGCGATGTGCTGGAACCTATCGATGGTATTGGGGCAATTGGCTCGGGCGGGGCTTTTGCGCAATCAGCTGCTAAAGCATTACAAGAGAATACAGAGTTATCACCAGCTAGTATTATCAAGAAGTCTTTAGTCATCGCCGGTGAACTTTGTATCTATACTAATCAATCTCATATTATTGAAGTACTAGAATAAAATCTATCTACACTACTGTACAAAGAAGATTAGGAAATAGTTTCCCAGTACAGCCATCAAAAGCGGAAAAATCATGAATATGACTCCCCAGGAAATTCTTTCGGAATTAGATAAACACGTAGTAGGTCAAGATCGTGCAAAGCGTGCAGTCTCTATTGCACTACGCAATCGGTGGAGACGGCAGCAGGTAAGCGAACCACTTCGTCATGAAATTACACCTAAAAATATACTGATGATAGGTCCGACTGGAGTTGGTAAAACTGAAATAGCGAGAAGATTAGCTAAGCTAGCTCATGCACCTTTTATCAAGATCGAAGCAACTAAATTTACTGAAGTAGGCTACGTAGGGCGAGATGTAGACACTATTATTCGTGACTTGATCGATATTGGTATCAAACAAACACGAGAATTAGAGATGAGGAAAGTTCGAACTCAGGCTGCGGATACAGCTGAAAGTAGAATCATTGATATACTAGTTCCGTCAGCCAATAGCATTGACTCAAAACTTGAGCAAGATTCTGCTGTGGATAATGAGAAAGATAGTAATACACGACAAACATTTCGGAAAAGATTGCGTGAAGGTAAACTTGACGAAAAAGAGATTGAGATCGAGCTAGCAGAAACATCTCCACAAATGGAGATTATGGCACCACCTGGTATGGAGGAGATGACAGAGCAGATAAAATCTATGTTCTCAGGCATTGGCAATCTACGTAAAAAAAGTAGGAAAATTAAGATCAAGAATGCGATAAAAATCTTGGTCGAGGAAGAAGCTACTAAGCTAGTTAACGAAGATGAGTTAAAACAGAAAGCTATAGCTCATGTTGAGCAAAACGGTATTGTATTTCTAGATGAAATTGATAAGATTGCTACCCGTTCACAAAACGGTGGTGACGTGTCGCGTGCGGGTGTACAACGCGACTTGCTACCCTTAGTAGAAGGTACTACTGTTAATACCAAATATGGGATGGTAAAAACCGATCATATTCTGTTTATCGCCTCAGGTGCTTTTCATTTAGCTAAACCCTCGGACTTGATCCCTGAATTACAAGGCCGTTTCCCAATCCGAGTCGAACTAGACTCTTTATCTATCAACGATTTTGAAAGAATTATGACAGGCACTGATGCTTGCCTCACTAAACAATACGAGGCATTGCTCGCTACTGAAGGGGTGGAGCTAGATTTCACTAGAGAAGGTGTGCAACAGTTAGCAGAGATAGCTTTTTCAGTTAACGAGAAAACTGAGAATATTGGAGCTCGCAGGCTATATACAGTGATAGAAAAACTACTAGAGGAAATTTCGTTCTCGGCTATAAATATTACTGAAAAAAAACTTGTGATAGATGCCAATTATGTCAATCAACGGTTGGGAGCTTTAGTAATAAATGAAGATTTATCCCGCTATGTTCTATAGATAAGAAGTTTCTTACTACCAGCCTAGGAGCAAGTAGATTACTAGTCTGATAGTAATTCTCTTAATTTATGGATTGTTTTTTTCTAATCGTAATACCAATTATCAATGTCGTTAGCTAGCATAGAATACCAGTCATATAGTAGAATCGCGAGAGCCTCCTTGGTAATAGCAAGCTTTGACAAAGAAATGGTATTACTAGAATAGAAGGCCACCTAGATAATCTGCTTATATGATCAGTCGTTTGATAATAGTAGTTCTGTCATTGTCTTCAAAGACCCACCATCAAAAAGAACTTTATTAACAGCCTTAACAATCGGCATTTTGACGCCACATTCCTTGGCCAAAATATGCACAGATGCGGCGCAGTATACTCCTTCAGCAACATGTCCAAGTTCACCAGTGATTAATGAAAGTTCTTTCCCCTGTGCTAACCCGATACCAACTTGGCGGTTTCGGGAAAAACTTCCAGTACAGGTTAATATTAAATCTCCTATACCTTGTAAACCTATAAAAGTTTCAGTGCGACCACCAAGTGCGACGGCAAACCTAGTAGTTTCTGTAAGACCTCGAGTAATTAGGGCTGCTTGCGCATTTAAACCAAGATTATCGGTAAGACCAGCAGCAATTGCTATAACATTTTTTACAGCACCACCAACCTCAGCCCCAATAATATCGCCAGTAGAATCAACACAAATGTTACCACCGTGAACAGCTTTTACTACTAGCTCACGTAATTCAGTAGATGTGCTAGCTATTGATAAAGAACAAGGCAGCCCGCGTGCTAACTCCTGTGCAAAAGATGGTCCTGACAAAGTTCCAACAGGCAGAGAGTTACCTAGTACCTGATGCAAAATCTGATGCGGTAATAGTCGTGTATCTTCCTCAAAACCTTTACATAAACAAATAATATTTGGTATTTGAAAGGTATGTAGACGTTGTAAGACTTGACGCAGAGCAGCGACTGGAGACGCAATAAACAATAATGCCTCATCTTTATTAGCTTTAGGGCATACGGTAACGTGTTCAATAGCTTTTGAAAGATCAGAGCTAAGAGTTAATCCATCAGGTGGTAGTGTGACTCCTGGCAAATAAGCAGTATTTTCGTGCTTCTCTTGAGCATTGATTATAATATCTGGGTTTCGACCCCATAAAAATACATTATGGCGTTGTGACAGTGCAATGGCCAAGGAGGTGCCCAACGCTCCAGCACCGAGTATAGTGATGTTCATAAAATAAAGATTTTAAAAGATGTTAAATAGGAAACTAATAAATAAGTATAATATCTAAAATATACATCTTTTCAACATACAAAGCATA
>Ga0256412_1000123_pt1 | contig 11534 bp, 7 predicted proteins | sample WCR_74metaT_FD_190055 | JGI IMG/M metagenome (GOLD analysis project Ga0256412, IMG submission 190055) | Metatranscriptome of seawater microbial communities from Monterey Bay, California, United States - WCR_74 (Metagenome Metatranscriptome) | ecosystem: Environmental > Aquatic > Marine > Coastal ...
CAGCATCCTAAATAATACATACTCTAATGAAATGGAATAAAGCGATTAACTTCTGTAAAGAAGTAAACTCTGAAAGATATAGAGTTTCTTGGACTACTGCGAGAGATCTACTAATATCATCACTATTAGTTTGTATTACAGTTCTGATTACTTCTCTATTCTTTTTATTGATCGACGAAATGATTTACAAATTTATACGATTCATCTTAAGTCCTGGGGGGGAATTTTGATTGCAAAATGGTACGTTACCAATGTTATATCAGGGTATGAAACTAGGGTAATCTCTTTAATAAAAGAAGACGCAGCAAAAAAACGTGTTGAAAAACTTTTTCACGATTTCATAATTCCACTAGAAAACATTGTAGCAGTAAAAAAAGGAAAGAAAGTAAATTCTGAAAGAAATATGTTTCCAGGCTATATTATGATTAATATGGTTCTAAATGATTTGACCTGGAATATAGTAAAAAACACTCAATACGTTGCAAAATTGTTAGGAGGTAGTAATATCCCTTTTGCAATTCCAAAATCTGAGGTAGAGAGAATCCTGAAGCAAATTGCAGAAGCCAAAGTCGTGAAAGAAATAAGTAAATCTTTTGAAATTGGTGAAAATGTAAAAATTATTAGTGGCGTTTTTGAGACATTTAATGGTCTTGTTGAAGAAATAGATGATGAAAAACAACACTTAAAAGTGTTAGTCTCAATTTTTGGAAGAAAGACTCCAGTAGAACTACATTTTGATCAAGTAGAGAAAAATAATAATTGAAAAATGTCAAAAAATGAAAAAAATTATCGGTGAAATTAAATTGCAAGTATTAGCTGGAAAAGCAACTCCAGCCCCACCCATAGGCCCAGCTTTAGGTCAAAAGGGTTTAAATATCTCGGAGTTTTGCCGTCAATTCAATGACAAAACAAAGGGGAATGATTCTACTATGAAGTTACCAGTGATCATTACTGCTTATTCTGACAGAAGTTTTACTTTTCTTGTCAAAGCGCCCCCAGTTGCAGATTTAATTAAAAAATACGCAGGCTTACAAAAAGGTTCTGCGTCTCCTGGAAGAGAAAGCGTTGGAAGACTTACACAAAATCATGTGCTAAAAATTGCAACTGAAAAATTTTCTGATATGGGCTTGGACACAATAGGAAAAGCTACAAAAATTGTGGAAGGCACAGCACGTTCCATGGGAGTAAAAATTGTTGATTAAATAGGTTTAAAGGTACGTAATTATGAGTAAAAGGCTTAGAGATGCAAAAAAAAGCATCCCTCCAGAAAGACACTGTAATGTTAATGAGGCAATCAAATTTTTTACAAAAGATTATTTTTCAAGTTACAAAGCTGGTTTTGATGAGACTATAGACTTCACAATAAAACTAGGAATCAATGCAAAGCAGCCAGATCAGATGGTAAAAGGGGTTGTTAATATTCCAAATAGTCTAGGAAAAAAATTAAAAATTATTGTGATAGTAGATTCATCACGTAAAGAAGAAGTCCAAAATTCCGGTGCAGATATGGTGGGTGGAGAGGATTTAATACAAAAGATTAAGCAAGGGTTTTTAGATTTTGAAGCATGCATTGCGACTCCCAGTATGATGCCACAAGTCAGTTCTATTGGAAGATTGCTGGGGCCGAAAGGCTTAATGCCAAATCCTAAATTTGGGACTGTTACAGATAATGTAGCGCTAGCTATAGAAAATATCAGAAAAGGTCAGATAAAATTTCGGATGGATAAAACAGGGATTGTACACGCAGGAATAGCAAAAATAAGCTTTAAAGCGGAGAAAGTAAAAGAAAATTTAATGGAATTTTACAATGCCATCTTGCTAGCAAAACCAGCCAAGTCAAAGGGTGTTTATGTGCAGGGGTTATTCCTTTCTTGCACACATGGTCCATCAATAAAGCTTGACTTAAGATATCTTACAGACTAAGGTAGGAAGTTATTTTTCATGTAAATGTTTTTACAAAGTGAGTAAAATTAGTAAGAGAGAACTAGTTAAACGCTATTTAGAGCTCTTTAATAAATATAAAATAATATTTTTGGTCAGGACTAGCAGCTTGACTGCTTTTGATTCCAAATCAATTAAAATGCAGTTAAGAAAGGTTGGTGCGGAGTTTATGGTTGTAAAAAATACTTTAGCAACTATAGCGCTAAATAGTTCAAAATTTTCAGTAACAGAAAATTTATTTTTTGGTCCAATTGCCGTGACGTGTTCTGATGATCCAGTGCTAGTCTCTAGGTTGTTAGTCAAACTTTGCAAAGATAATAATAAATTAGATATTGTTGGAGGAATAACAACAGAGAAGCAATTAGATAAAGCAGATATTATTGTCTTATCTCAAATGCCGACACAAAAAGAAATTAGAGCTAAGATTATTCTCTCGATGAATATTACTGGGTGCAAAATTATAAGAGTACTATGTGCACCAAGAAACAAACTAGCCAGACTTTTTCAATCTTACGCTAGAGATAATAAAAACTTATAGGAGATTAAAATGAGTGAACTCGATAAAATAGTAGAACAGCTATCTAAGCTAACCGTTGTAGAAGCATCAGATCTTGCAAAAAGACTCGAAACTGCTTGGGGAATAGATGCTTCTTCTGTGCCATCTCATATGACTACAGAGAAGCAAGAAAATTCAACATCTAGTCAAAATCAAGAGAAATTAGAATATGACGTAATCTTAAATTCTGTTGGCGACAGAAAAATCAATGTCATAAAAGAAGTAAAAAGTATAACAGGTCTTGGATTGAAAGAATCTAAAGAATTAATAGAGTCTGCACCTAGAGCAATTAAAAGTGCTATTCCCAAAGATGAGGCACAGTCGATTCAAGCTAAATTAGAAGCAGCTGGAGCGAAAGTAAGTTTAAAATAGGGTAATATTTATCAATTTGTTTAATAAACGTAGGTAAAAAGTGTCTTCATATTTTTCCAAAAGACGAATAAGATCTAGTTTTGGGCGAGTCTCAAATAATGTCCAAATTCCTAATCTGATCAAAGTACAAAAAAGTTCTTATGAAGATTTTTTGCAATCAAAAGTTGCTAGCACTAAACGAAAAAAACAAGGATTGGAAGAAGTTTTGAGTTCAGTGTTCCAAGTAAATGACATAGATCAAAAAGCTAGATTAGAATATATAAGCTACGATCTCGCTGAACCAAAATATACTCCAGAGGAATGTATACAAAGGGGTGTAAATTATGCATCTCCGTTAAAAGTAAAGTTAAGGCTAATTCTTTGGGATTGTGACACAGAATCTGAAGTAAAAGAAATAAAGGGGATTAAAGAGCAGCAAGTTTATATGGGTGATGTCCCTTTGATGACAGATAAAGGAACATTTATAATCAATGGTGCTCAGAGAGTCATAGTTTCTCAACTGCATCGTTCACCTGGGGTGTTTTACTTTCATGATAAAGGAAAAAATGTGAGCTCAGGCAAGTATATTTATTCTGCAAGGATCATACCTTACAGAGGTTCTTGGTTAGATTTTGAATTTGATGCTAAAGATATATTATATTTTAGGATTGATAGAAAAAGAAAAATTCACATTTCTACTTTATTAAAAGCAATTGGGTATAATAAAGATCAAATACTCGAAGAGTTCTATCAGTTTAAAAAATACATCTGGAAAAAAGGAAAACTTATCACAGAGATAAATTTGGATAAACTAAGAGGAATTAGGGTTGAAGACGATGTAATTGATGCTGAGACAGGTAAAATTTTGTTCCAAAAAGGCACAAGGTTTACTCCAAAACTATTAAGAAGCTTACAGGAAACCGATAAAAGAAGAAACTGTATAATTTCTGAAGATTATATAAAAAAGAACTTTTTAGCTAAGGATATATTCGATGCTGAAACTGGAGTAGTATTATTTGAATCGGCTCAAGAAGTTACCAAAGAAGTTATTGATAAACTAAAAGAACTAAAAATTAATGAGATCACTGTTCTCGACACTAAACATGTAAATACTGGAAATTTTATAAGAGATACATTGATTCTAGATAAAAATAAAAACGAAGAGCAAGCATTAGCAGACATATATAAAGTCTTAAGACCTGGAGAACCATCAACTCCTGAAGTAGCCAAACAGCTTTTTGAAAGTGTCTTCTTTGACAACGAAAAGTATAATCTTTCATCTGTGGGAAGAATGAAGATTAACAAAAAACATGGATTGGAAATACCAATAGAAACTACAACTCTTACAAAAAAAGATGTAGTAACAGTGATTAAGCACTTATTACAGTTAAAGTGTGGTATTGGGAGTGTTGATGATATTGATAGCCTTGCTAACAGACGGGTAAGATCAGTTGGAGAATTAGTTGAAAACCAATTCCGTATGGGACTTATTAAAACACAAAAATCTATTATAGATAGGATGTCGTCTGTTGAGATTGATAATGTAATGCCTCAAGACCTAGTAAATTCTAAAACATTAGTTAGCTACTTGAGGGAGTTTTTTGGTCTTTCACAACTCTCCCAATTTATGGATCAGACCAATCCTCTTGCAGAAATCACCCATAAAAGAAGACTTTCAGCACTTGGACCTGGAGGCTTGACTAGAGAAAGAGCTGGTTTTGAAGTAAGAGATGTTCATGCTACCCACTACAGTAGGATATGTCCTATAGAAACTCCTGAAGGCCAAAATATTGGCTTAATTAATTCATTGGCAACTTATGCTGATATTGATAAATATGGGTTTATTGAGAGTCCCTATAAGAAAGTACGAAACGGCTATGTCACTGAGGAAATCATTAAACTAACTGCAATTGAAGAAGAGAAGTATCTTATTGCCAAAGCAAGCATTCACTTAGACGATTCAGGGAAAATTATTGACAATGTAGTTTCTTGTCACAAAAAAGGTGAAGTTGTGAATGTACCTAGGGAAGATGTTGACCTGATAGATGTTTCACCTCAACAATTAGTTTCTGTTGCAGCCTCTTTGATACCTTTTTTAGAAAATAATGATGCAAATAGAGCCTTAATGGGTTCTAATATGCAAAGACAGGCAGTAAACCTATTAATCAATGAAGCGCCGCTCATTGGTACTGGCATGGAAAAAGTTGTTGCTTGTGATTCTGGAGCAGTAATTCTAGCTAGAAGAAGTGGTGTAATTGACCAAGTTGACTCGAGAAGAATAGTGGTTAAAGTAAAAGATACAGAAAACTCTAGAATACGTGGAGTTGATATTTATACTTTGATAAAATATGATAAATCTAACCAAGGAACTTGCGTCAATCAAAAACCAATTGTTAAAGTTGGTGAGTTTGTAAAAGAAAAAGATATATTAGCAGATGGTGCCTCAACCGACATGGGCGAACTTGCTCTAGGAAGAAATATACTAGTAGCTTTTATGCCATGGAACGGTTATAACTTTGAGGATTCAATTTTGTTGTCAGAACGTCTAGTTAAAGACGATGTTTATACTTCAGTACATATTAATGAATATGAAGTTGCAGCTAGAGATACAAGACTAGGCCCGGAGGAAATTACAAGGGATATCCCAAACGTCCATGAAGAAAACTTGAGTCATCTTGACGAAACTGGGATTGTTAATATTGGCGCCCAGGTAAAACCTGGTGAAATTCTTGTGGGTAAGATAACTCCAAAAACTGAGTCACCATTAACCCCTGAAGAAAAGCTTTTGAAAGCTATATTTGGAGAAAAAGCCGCTGATGTTAGAAACTCATCATTAAGAGTGCCTCCCGGAGAACAAGGTACAATTGTTGATGTCAAAATTTTTACTAAGCGAGGAGTTCAGAAAGATCAAAGAGCAATTTCAATTGAAAGAGCTGAAATTGAAAAATTTTCCAAAGATAAGAATGATGAGATGAGGATTATAGAAGACTATGTGTTGGGTAGAGTCAAGTATATGCTAGTGAATAAAGAGGTAAAAAATAAAGATGGCCAGATTATTCAAGCTGATGAAAAATATTGTAGTAATCTAACCATCAAATCAATATACCTACTTGAGCCAAAGGATAGCACAATAAGAGATGATATACGAAAACTAGAGGATTTTTATTCCACTTATTTGGAAAAATTAGATAACCGTTATAAACATAAAGTTAAAAAACTACAAAGTGGTGATGACTTACCTCAAGGTGTGCTAAAGATAATAAAAATATACGTTGCCAATAAGTTAAAAATCCAGCCAGGTGATAAAATGGCTGGTAGACATGGAAACAAAGGCGTAGTCTCTAAGATAGTAGCTGCTGAAGAAATGCCGTATTTAGATGATGGTCAGCCAGTAGACATAGTCTTGAATCCTCTTGGAGTACCCTCGAGAATGAATCTGGGACAAATTCTAGAAACTCATTTAGGATGGGCATCAGTTACTCTTGGGAAAAAGATTATATCTATCTTAGATAAAAGTGTAGAGAATTGTCAACAATCCTATGAAATAGAACTAAGAAGCAAAATAAAACAGTTATTTGATATACAAAAAAATGATAGTGAACAAATATGTAAATATGTTGATACTCTAAAAATAAATAGCCTAATAGATTTGGGAAAGGATATCGCTAAGGGTATGAAGTTTGCAACCCCAGTATTTGATGGAGCTAAAGAATCTGAAATAAATGATGTATTAAAGAAATCTGGACTTGAAAAATCTGGACAAGTAAAACTAAGAGATGGTAAAACGGGAGAGTATTTTGATAGAAAGGTTACTGTAGGGTACATTTACATGTTAAAGCTAGACCACCTTGTTGATAATAAAATTCACGCTAGATCAACTGGTCCTTATAGCTTAGTTACCCAACAACCCCTTGGAGGGAAGTCACATTTTGGAGGTCAGAGGTTTGGTGAGATGGAATGTTGGGCTTTACAAGCTTATGGTGCAGCATACACATTGCAAGAAATTCTAACGGTTAAATCTGATGATGTATCTGGCAGAGTAAAAGCGTACGAATCTATTATTAGAGGTGAAAATTCTTTTGATGTCGGATTACCTGAGTCCTTTAAAGTAATGATCAAAGAGATCAGGTCTCTAGGTTTAAATATGGAAATAATAGAATCAAATAAATAAAATAATTTTATGGGAGCAGCAATTTGTGTATAATTATTTAAATTTACAAGACAATAAAAGTTTTAATGCGATAAAAATATCAATCGCAAGTCCAGAACAGATTCGGTCGTGGTCATATGGAGAAGTAAAAAGACCAGATACAGTGAACTATAGAACTATAAAGCCTGAAAATGGAGGCCTGTTTTGCTCAAGGATATTTGGGCCAGTCAAGGATTATGAGTGTCTTTGTGGAAAATATAAAAGGATGAAATACAGAGGTACTATCTGTGAGAAATGTGGAGTTGAAGTAACAACATCAAAAGTAAGGCGTGATAGAATGGGGCATATTGAACTAGCAACTCCCATTGTGCATATATGGTTTTTAAGATCTTTACCTTCAAGAATTTGCACACTATTAGATATTAGCCTTAAAAAAATTGAAAAAGTTTTGTATTATGATGCATATTTGATTAATGATCCAGGAATTACTAACTTTGAGTATGGGCAGCTCATTTCTGAAGAGGACTATTATAAAGCTCTTGACCATTATGGAGAGGATAGTTTTAAAGCCGGAATTGGTGCCGAAGTAATAAAAGATATGCTGCAAAACATTGATCTAAAAAAAGAAAAGTCTACGCTAAGGATAGAGTTATCAAAAACAAATTCTGAAACAAGTAGAAAAAAAATAGTAAAAAAGCTAAAATTGGTAGAAGATTTTTTAGAATCTGACAATAAACTTGAATGGATGGTTTTAGATGTTTTGCCTGTTATACCTCCTGACCTAAGACCATTGGTAATGCTAGATGGAGGTAGATTTGCTACATCTGATCTTAATGAGCTATATAGAAGAGTTCTAAATAGGAATAACCGTCTTAATAGATTAATGGAACTTAAGGCTCCGGACATTATAGTGCGGAATGAAAAAAGAATGTTACAGGAAGCTGTTGATGCACTATTCGACAACAGTAGAAAAAGTAAAGTTGTTAAAGCATCGAATAAGAGACCACTGAAGTCCTTAGCAGATATGTTAAAAGGAAAACACGGAAGGTTTAGACAAAATCTACTTGGAAAAAGAGTTGACTATTCAGGAAGGTCTGTGATTGTTGTCGGTGCAGAATTGAAACTGCACCAATGTGGATTACCAAAAAGGATGGCACTTGAATTAATGAAGCCTTTTATATATTCAAAATTAGAACTTTATGGGATATCTTCTACGATAAAATCTGCAAAAAAATTTGTTGAAGAGGAAAGACCTGAAGTTTGGGACATTTTAGATGAGGTTGTCAAAGAGCATCCAGTATTTTTAAATAGGGCCCCAACTCTACATAGGTTAGGGATACAAGCATTTGAACCCATATTAGTTGAAGGTAAAGCAATCCAGCTGCATCCTCTAGTATGTGCTGCGTTTAATGCTGATTTTGATGGAGATCAAATGGCAGTGCATGTTCCGCTTTCTGTAGAAGCACAGTTAGAATCTAGAGTGTTGATGATGTCTACCAATAATATTTTAGGCTTAGCTAGTGGTGAGCCGATAATAGTTCCTACTCAGGATATTGTATTAGGAGTTTACTATTTGTCACTACAATTTGATAAACAGACAGGAGAAAATAAGTATTTTAGTAGTTTAAGTGAGGTGCAACATGCAATTGATGCTAAGAAACTATCTATTCATGCTAAAATCAAATATAGAATTATTCAAAAAGACACAGATCAAAAACAAAGGTCGACCATTATTGACATAACTGCTGGTAGGTTGTTCATTGCAAATCTATTACCAAAGGGAGCAAAAATTAGTCATGAACATATCAACAAGGTAATGACCAAGAAAGAGATATCCCATCTTATCCACATTGTATATAGACATTGTGGGCAAAAGAAAACAGTGGTTTTTGCAGACCATTTAACAGAATTAGGTTTTAAATTTGCTTGCAAGTTTGGAATATCTGTCGGTAAGGATGATATCGTCATTCCAGACAGTAAAAATAATCACGTTAAAGATACACTAAAAAAGATAAGAGAATATGAGGATCAGTATTCTGAAGGGTTAATAACTTCTGGAGAAAGATATAATAAAGCAATTGATGAATGGACTAGATGCACAGATACGATAGCTTCAGATATGATGAAAAAATTACTGGATTCTAATCGTCTGAAAGATAAAGGAACTAATTGTGAATCATTAAATAGTATATATATTATGTCCGACTCAGGAGCAAGAGGTTCTCCAGCCCAAATGAGACAACTTGCAGGGATGAGAGGTTTGATGACTAAACCATCCGGTGAGATAATAGAGACTCCAATTACATCAAATTTTAAAGAAGGTTTAAATGAGTTAGAATACTTTATTTCTACTCACGGAGCAAGGAAAGGATTAGCTGATACAGCTCTAAAAACTGCCAACTCAGGATATTTAACTAGAAAACTAGTTGATGTATCCCAAGATTGTATTATTCTCGAAAGAGATTGTGGTACAACAGAATCAGTGCTAGTGAGAAAAAAAGCCAGAAATAGTGAAGTAATGACAGTTCATTTAAAAGAAATGGCACTGGGTAGAGTGTTAGCTGAAAATATATATATACCTGAGAAAAAAACTTTGTTATTGAAAAAGCATAAGTTAATAGACGAAGAAACAATCCTTAAAATTGCAGAGAATGATATTGACACATTCAAAATAAGGTCTGTATTGACTTGTAAAACTAAAATGGGAGTTTGTAGTCAATGTTATGGGAGAGATCTTGGAACAGGAGATATTGTTAACTTAGGTGAAGCTGTGGGGGTAATTGCAGCGCAATCAATAGGTGAGCCAGGCACTCAATTAACCATGAGAACCTTTCATATTGGAGGTGCTGCTCAAAAAATAGCGAGTAAGTCCGATATTATATCAACACACCCAGGCATTATTCACTTTGAAAATGCATCTATTATTAAAAATAGTAGTGGTAATAGCATTAACATGAGTAGGAATTGTGAACTTCTCATAGTGGACGATAAGAAAAAAGAAAAATTCAGGTCTAAAATTCCATATGGTGCAAAAATTTTATTTAATAGTAATGATACGGTAAGAGTAGGTGACAAAATATCAGAATGGGATCCATTTACATTGCCAATAATGACAGAAGTTGAAGGTTATGTATCATTCGTAGATTTAAAAGAGTCGGTTTCTGTAAAAGAAGTACAAGACGATATTACTGGTATTATTAATAAAGTAATTATTGATAGTAAACAAAGTTTAAAAAGTACGCATGTAAGACCAAGAATTACTATCAATGATAAATATGGGAATATATTGAAGTTAAGTAATGGTTCAGAAGCAAAGTATTTTTTACCAGTTAATTCGATTATTAACGTATCAGATAATCAAAAAGTAGAGATTGGAGATGTCTTATCGAAGATGCCTAAAGAATCTTCTAAGACTAGGGATATAACAGGTGGGTTACCAAGAGTTGTTGAGTTGTTCGAAGCTCGTCAGCCAAAAGAAGCAGCCATCTTAAGTGAGGTAGACGGATATATAGCATATGGACAAGATTATAAATTTAGAAGAAGAATAATAGTCAAATCAAAAGATCAGGTAAAGAAAGCTGAATATTTTATACCTAGAGGTAAGCATATTGCAGTAAATGAAGGAGATTATGTTGTAAAAGGTGAAATGTTATTTAATGGAGATCCTTCACCTCATGATATATTAAGAATACATGGAAAAGAAGCCTTTGCTAATTACATGATCGAAGAAGTACAGCAAGTTTATAAGTTACAAGGTGTCAAAATCAATAACAAGCATATTGAAGTTATTTTGCGACAAATGCTTAGGAAGGTGCAAATAACAGACCCTGGTGAAACAACGTTTATTACCGGAGATCAAGTTGATAGAGATCTTTTTAATCAGGTTAATAAAAAAGCACAAAAAGAAAAATATAAAATTGCAAAAGCAGTGGCAATATTGCAAGGTATAACTAAGTCCTCTTTACAGACAAATTCTTTTCTATCTGCCGCATCATTCATTGAAACAATAAAGGTGCTTACGGAAGCTGCAGTATTAGGTAAATCTGATAACCTTTATGGTTTAAAAGAAAATGTTATTGTCGGGGGTCTTATTCCTGCAGGGACAGGGTTCTGTATGAAAAAATTAAAAGAGAAGTATAGCAGTATGCAATTTCATTAATCCAAATTATTGAAACAACTATGTTTGTAAATCTACAGTGTCAAATAACCTGAGGTGTGGACATAATTGATATTTTACTTTAAGAAAATTTACCTAAAATATTGTCAGTTATTGCAATTAAGGAATTAAAATTTTTATAAACTGGGTAGTAATAAGCAATTGTTAATATCATAGCATTAATTTTAAAACCACTTAGGTAGAGTCTTATTCCAGGAGTTTTTATTTACTTAGAAATAATTGTATTTGCATATTTTTTTAGCCTATGTTGAAATCCATTTCTTCAGCAAAGGTAGCATACAGTTTTATATAAATCTTTTTAATATCTCACCTTTATATACCTAAACTAGTGCAACAGTGCTACGTTCACACTGTGGGAG
>Ga0256412_1000124_pt1 | contig 11491 bp, 23 predicted proteins | sample WCR_74metaT_FD_190055 | JGI IMG/M metagenome (GOLD analysis project Ga0256412, IMG submission 190055) | Metatranscriptome of seawater microbial communities from Monterey Bay, California, United States - WCR_74 (Metagenome Metatranscriptome) | ecosystem: Environmental > Aquatic > Marine > Coastal...
CTTTACTTTACTTTACTTTTAGTGCTTTTAAACAAATGGACGTATTGGGAGTTACCGTAAACTGCGGTACCGTAGTCATTCGGGAGTGCAAGGATCTCGCACTCCCATGGGGCGAGGAATGGGCCTTCCAGGCTCTTCTCGGTGAACTTCTCGACGCTACTGGCGGTCTCATGAACGTGGGACTCAGATATGCCGGTGGCCTCAGCGAGAATATGGTCAGGGCCATCAACGCTTTGAGATGTGCTCTCGTCAACATTGGTGACAACGCTTGGAACCTTGTTGCAGCTGTCTACTGGACTCTGGTCGGTGTTGGTCAGGAGGCTACAGTCAGAGAGTACCTCGACATCGGTTACGAGTGGATCTGCACCTGTGGCAAGGATGCCCAAAGCCTTGTATCCGCTCTCGCCGGTAACGACGGTGAGGAGCCAGAATAGGACAACTCATATGCCATCTCATGCTCAGAGAAGGCCGCCGTCAACAAGGCCGACGCCGAGAGGGACAGAGAGGAAAAGAGACAAGCCCAGTTGGATGCCCAGGCTGAGGAAGAGAGAAGACAAGAGGCTGAACAACAAGCACAAGATGCAAGAGATGCACTCGTCGGTAAGAGCGCCGGTGAGCTTGAGGCTGCCCAGCTCGAAGCTTTCGAGGCTTACCAAGCTAAGGCTACTGAGCTCTCTGAAAAAGACGCACCCAGTGACGAGGACAAGGAAGAGCTCGAGCAACTCAGAAGAGCTTACGAAGCCACCAAGACTGCCAAGGCCAACATCGTGAGAGACGGTCTTAGCAAGCAGCTCTGGGACGCAAGAGCTGCCAGTGGCCTCGATGGTCTCCGAGCCGCCATCGCCGACGCCAGTGATGAGCAACTCGCTTTGGCCAAGAAGGCTGAAGAGTTCCCAGGAGATCAGGAGACAGCCAACCTGTTGGGAGCTGCTGAAACCAACATCCTTCTCTTGAGAGATGAGCTTCTTGTCATGATGGGTTCCACAGAAGTGTCAGTAAGAGAGGCTGAGGGCATCTAGGAGATTGCTCAGTCAGCCAGAGCTGCAGAGGCTTACAACAGACTCTACGCCGAGGCTCTTCCAATTGCCAGAGCAGGTGACACTGACGCCCTCGACATCTACTTCGGCGCCCTTAACGAACAGCTCAGAGAGGCCGAGCGAGAGTACAACTATGCCATCCAGAACTCCAAGCCAGACGCCACCCAACGTGGCGTTGAGCTCGCCGTAGCCCTCGTCGACTACACTGCCGGTCTTGATGTTCAGTACGATGTCGTTGACGCTGCTGACCAAGAGACCCTCCTTCCAGAAGTAGTCTTGACTGAGGATGAAGAAGATGCTCTTATGTTCCCTATTGATGCTGCTAGATCGACAGAAGGAGGACAGGCGGACGTCACCTTCCGTCTCATGCAGCTCTATGACGCTGTCATCGATGCTGAGTTCAATCTTAGAAACGACTCTGAGGACTCTGAGCTTCAAACTGCTCTTGCTAGAGCCAGAGAGGAATACAGATACACCAAGGAGTACGCCATCGACACTGCAGCTCAGCAAGAGGGTGCCACCGCCGAAGAGATCGCTGCTGCCGAACGGGCCGCCTCAGGTGAGGTTGATGACGGTATTGAGGAGGTACCAATCGACGACTCGGTTGCAGAGGAACTGGAGAAGCAGATCGCTGAGCAAAGAGCCGAGGAGCAAAGAATCAGGCTCGAGGCAGTCGCAAAAGCTGAGGAGGAACTTGCAGCTGCCCAAGCAGAAGCTGATAGATTAGCCGCTGAGGAAGCCGCAGCTGCTGAGGCTGCAGCTGCCGCTGCCGCTGAAAAAGAGCAAGCTGATGCATTGTTTGCACTGATTGAAGCACAACAGAACTCAGGTGAAGCAGCAAGCAGCAGGAGAAGACTTGAAGACGGAGAAAGAGTACTCTCTAAGGAGCTTTGCAACTAAGAATTCTTGAGTGCTACCTTCAATCAAGACTGTATCGACTTTGTCATTGCTTTGAAGCAAGAAGCAGAGAGGAAAGCTCAGGAAGCTAAGGAGGCAAAAGAAGCCGCCGAAAGAGCTGCCAAAGAAGCCGAAGATGCAGCCGCCGCGAAAGAGGATAGCGTCACTGATGCTTGGACCACCAAGGTAGAGACCGGAGGTGTGAGTGTTGAGGACCAAATCACCGAAAAGAAAAAGGAGCTAGCTCTTTTGAATATGAAACTGAGCAAGAATGAGGATGATGGAGAACTCAGAAAGCAGGTTGGTCAGTTGAAGACTACCATCAAGGTCATGGAATAATCCCTTGAAGATGCAAAGGCTGCTGAGAGAGAAGCAAACCCAGCTGCCGCTGAGGCTGAAGCAGAAGCTCTTGCCAGAGCTGCCAGATTGAAGGAGGAAGCCGAGAGACTTCCAGACGACGTCAGACAAGAGCTTATTGACAGAATGAAGTCAGTCTTTGGCACTGGAGACGCCGACAAGGTGAAGAAGCTCCTTGAGGACCAATAAGCCGTCGTGGACGCTGCCAAATTGGCCAAGAAGACAGCTGCAGCCAAATCAACCGCTTCAAAGGAAGAGATTGACGCAGCAGACACTGCTTTCGTTCTCGAGCAAAAGAAATTGAGAGAGCTCCAACAGACTTTGAAGATGGAAAGAGACAGAGCTGCTGAGGCTGTTAGAAAAGCTCAAGAAGAAGCTCAAGCTGCTCTTGATGCTGCTAAGGCTGTTGAACTCACTCCTGACCAACAATTGGAGCTCGTCAAGGCCGTTGGAGAGGTCACTGCCTATGAGCCAAGTGATGATGCCGAGGAGAATCTTGCTGCCCAAGAAGCCGCTCTTGACCGTGCTAAAGCTTTCAGAAAGGAATACAGAAGAACAATGAAAGACTATCAAAAAGCATCAGAAAAGGCAGAGGAACAATTCGGTGACAGCAGTACCCAGTTCATTGAGGCTGAGTAGAAATACTATCTTCAAAAGGCAAAGGTTGACCTCATCACAGACCTTGTCCAGGCCACCAAAAAAGCCGCAGCAGAGGCTTAAGCCGAAGTTGATAAGGCCAGACTCGGTGGTGAACTCAGCAAGAGAGACCAGAAAGACTTGTTGGCGAAGATTGAGAAATATCAAGGCGCCACCAATGCTGCAGGTGAAGCCGACCAAGAAGCAGCCAACAGCTTGCTCAGAACTTTCGAGGAGGAACTTGAATTCGACAAGGACCAATGGGCTAAGAAACTTGAGAAGAAGGCAGACAAGGCCACCGATGCCCAAAAGAGAAACTACTTTGATGCCCTTGCCAGATACAACTTTGTATCTCTAGAGCTCGGAGAGAACTCTCCAGCCAAGGCTGCCGCCAGGGCCGCCGCCGTTGCTGCTGCTGCCGAGGCCGCCCTCAGACAGCTGACCACAAATATTGCCAAAGCTGACGATTTGCAAGAGGTCATGAAATTCGTGGCGCAAGCATCAAAGGGTACATCCACACTTCCAGCATTGTTGGAAGAGGCCAGGACTACTGACGACATCAGAGGTGTCCTTAGAATTGTTGCTGAGGACAAGAAGCTTGCAAGAGCCCTTTCCCAAGCCATTCTCGCCTCAACAACAGGTGAGGAAGTCAGTTAGGCCTTTGTTGCGATTGCTGAGGAAGCCGCCACTGCTGGTGTTCAAGATCCAGAAGTCCTCCTCCGTGCCAAGCTCGACTCCCAGGTCAAGACCTTCGTGATGAATGCTGACTTGAGAATTGGTCAAATCAAAAGTACCTTCAACAAAGCAGCTGGAGAAGCTACATCAAAGAGTGCAGTCGAAGCAGCCTATGACGCAGCCTCAAACTCTGCCCTCAGTGCTCTTGCACAGATTGAGTCTTCAATGGAGGCCGACGTCTTGAAGCAAGCCCCAGGATACGACTTAGCACCAGCTAAAGGCCAACTTGATACCATTTTGACTGCTGCTAGAGTCGAGGTCGAACTGAACAAAGCAAATCAAATGGCCCAGTTTGATGTCAGAAACATCAAAGACCAGTTCACTCAAGACATCACCGCCGCTGAGACTGAGGAGGGTGTTGTCGCAGTAACTGAGAATGTCAGAGCCCAAATTGATGAGTTTGAAGCTACCCTCAATGCTGAGCTCGAGAGAGTCATCGATCTTGGCAGAGCCAATGAGGCTCTTGCCGCCAGAGTCCCAGAAGCTGAAGCCTATGCTGACTAAATCAGAGATTCACTCAGGGCTGCTTTCGAGGATTCATATGGTGAAGCTGAACTTCAAGCCACCTCAAGAGCAACCACCATCATCTTCAAGGGCTTGTAGGAGTCATACTCTAGTCAATTCGACGACCAGACCACCAAAGATGGAGTTGATGAATTGTCAGAGAAACTCGCTAGAAATCTCACGAACAATGTGGCATTCAGACTCCAGGTTCTCAATGACATTGCAAACCAATACAATCTCGATGGAGTCCCAAGACTCGACAAACTCAGAGATGCATACGGAAGAGACGCTGAGAGGCTCTCTGCCAGACTTGCTCAGGCTGCTGACCGCAGAAAGGCTGCACTCGATAGAGAGGCTGCTGCTCAAGCAAAAGCTGTCTTCGATGAAGCCCAAACAAGAGCCACAAATGCAGGAAAGGAAGTTTCCACATTGAAGAACCTTAGTGTCTTGTTAATGGCTGATCTGTAAGGTAGCACTGATACCGCTGAACAGGCAGAAATTCAAGCAGAAATTGACAGAATTGATGCTGAGATCAAAGTTCAAGAAGTGCTTGAAGCCGCCGCCAAGAAAGAAGTTACCAGACTCAAGGAGGCCAAGGAGAATTCCGCTAAATTGGCAGACCTTGCTGACGAGATGGCTGCTGCTAAGGAGGCTACCGATCTCATTGTTGATGATCTGGTTGGTGCCAGAGATGAGCTTGCAGACTTGATCCAAGAAAGAGAAGATGGATTCGCCGCTGCACAAGCTGAGATCGACAAATACAGATTCGAGGCTGACCAAGAAACTGACGAGAAGAAGGCAGCTTAGAAGGAGGCAGTCTACGATGCAGCAGTCAACAACCTTGAAGGTCTCGCGACTTCAAACAGAAATGATGCTAGACTCATGGCCCAATATGAAACTCAAATCAGATCACTCAACAACGGCTACTTAATTACCCAGGCCTAACTCCTTGCCGAAGTCACCAATGCTGAGCTTATGGTCGCCATTAAGCAAGACTTGAATGCTGCAGAAGATCTTGGTGAGATCCAAACCAGGATTGAGGAGTTGACAGCTGGTCTCGGTGATGACACAGACGGCAGCAAACAAGCAGAGATTGGTACTTTGAACGCCAGAAAAGGTGAGCTTGAGGCCAGAAGACAAGCCTTGGAGGGAGAGATCGCACACAAGACAGAGCTCGTCACAACCACAGGGGCCGAGGCTTTGACGATCTCATCAAGAATTGCCAACGAAGAAGCCGCCTTGAGACTTGCCGCAGCTACCAGCAACCTTGCTGCCATCGACGCTTAGGATGTTCTCTTAAAGGGTGAGATGGAAAGATTCAAAGTCTATGCACAACTCGGTGACCCTGAAGCCGCCAACAACGTCAAGAGAATTGAGGCAACCATTGCTGAGAATGACGAATTCAGACGCGAACAACAAGCAGCCATTGACGACATCAATGTCTCTAGGCAGCAAGCTGACAGATCAGCCGCCATCGCCAACGACCTTGCTCTTGGAACTGAAGAGTCCATCGAGAGAGTCGTTGCTGAGGCTGGACCTGCCATTGAGGAATTCGCCGGATTGAGAGATGCAGCAGCAGCTAAAGTTGACGAGCTTACCACAAAGGTAGAGAGAACCACCGCTACCATCAACGACCTCACCACTTCAGCAGCTGCTCTCTCCGACAAACAGGTTGAAGCTTTGGATAGATACAACAGTGACGTCCAAAAATACGCCCTGTAATTGTTCTCTGCAGTTGAGAAACTCGCTGGTCTCGAGGATGCATTAGGCACCGCCACAAACGCTCTCGCATCAGCTGAAGAATGGAAAGCCAACAGGGGCAAGAGTCAGGAAGACCTTTACAAGGAGGCCTAAGAGAAGCAAAGGAAGGCTGAGGAGGCCGCCGCAGCAAGAAAGGCAGAGGCAGAGAGATAGAAGAACCTCAAGTTGGAACTGCAAGCCGCCGCCAAGAAGGAAGCTGAAGAGGCCGCCAGAAAGGCCGCAGAAGCAGAAGAGGCTAGAAAGGTCGAGGAGGCAAGAAAAGCAGCCGAACAAGCCAGATTGAATGCTCTTGGATTGGGCGAGAGAATCGCAGAGTATGAGGCATTACTCGAGAAAGACGGTATCACCAACGCCGACAAGTACCAGTATGAACAAGCCTTGGAAAGACTCAGAGAGCAAAAGAAGAAATCTGATGCCAAGAAGAAAGAAGAAGAAGAAAGATTGGCCGAGCAAGAAAGGAAGAAGAAGGAAGCCGCTGCCGCAGCTGAGGCTGCAAGACAAAAAGCCGAAAAGGAGGCTGAAGCTGCCAGAGCCAAGGCTAAGGCTGAGGCCGAGGCTGCCGCCAAGGTCAAGGCAGAGCAAGAAGCAGCAGCTGCCAAGAAAGCCGCCGCAGACGCTGCCGCTAAGGCTTTGGCTGAATACAATGAAAAGCTTGATAAGATGGAGAAACTCAAGGGCCTCTACAACCAAGCTGAGACCAAAGAGGACAAACAATTGTGGAGAGCACAGATTGTTGCCCTTCAAGGAGAACTTTTCGACGGTGAAGAGCTTCAGAGAATCAGAGCCGAAGAAGAGGCTGAGGAGAAGAGACTCGCTGAGGAAGCCGCAGCCGAAGAGAGACGTAGAAAGAAGGCCGAGGAGGAGGCCGCTGCCAAGGCAAAAGCCCAGGAAGCCGATAAAGGCAAGAACCTCTAAGCCCTCATTGACGAGCTCCAGCCACAACTCGATGCACTCCAGAACAAGATTTACCAAGCCGAAGAAGCATGGAATGAAGAAAATCCATACACCGACGAGACCGACTACGCAGCGTACTTCGAGGCATACGATGCCTTCCGAGCAACCTTGCAGGCCGACTTTGACCAACTCTACGGTGACGGTACCGATGAGAACCCAGGTCTTGAGAGTCAAATGCTTGAGTACAGAGCTGATCTCAAAGTTCTCAACGCCAAGTCAGCTGAAGCAGATGCCGCTGTTGCTGAAGCCGAGAGAATTGCCAGAGAAGCTTAGGCTGCCTTCGAAAAGGAACAAGCCAGAATTGCTGCTGAATTGGCTCTTGCTGAAGCAGAAGCAAAAGCTAAGGCCGAAGCTGAAGAAAGACAGAGAGTCGCTGAAGAAAAGAGACTTGCTGCTTTGGAAGCTGCCAGAAAAGAGAAAGAAGTTGCTGATAAGATGAACAACCTTTCCAAGGATGATCCAGAATACATCGCCGCCAGAAAAGAATTCATTGCCGAGAACGTCAATAAGGCTATCGGAGAGCTTGAACAAAGCTCCGCCGAACAAATTCAAAGAGAAACCGAAGAATTCAATACAACCAACGAAACTGCTTACAATTAACTTCAGAGAACTTAAGAAGAAGTTGAATCTACAAGAATTGTAATGGAAGCTAATCTGATTGATATGGAATCCAAACTTAATAACGCATGGGAAAGAGTTTACACTCTCCAAGACAAACTGAGAGAAGTTAAGTCATAGGAAGAATTTGATGTTGCTTTGGAAAGACTTACTGAAGCATCAGCTAATGTTGCTACACTCCAGGGTGAATTGGATACCAACTGGTTGATGGCCCAAGTCATGGTTTAATAACTCGGTGCTCTTCATGAAGAAGCATAAGTTGCTCAACTCAAATAAGAATCTGACTACAGAGCCTTATTCGTTTCAAGAATGAAGGAAGAAATCACCAAAGAGCAAAGTAGATTGAAAGAACACGATGGAAATGAAGACGAAGATGTGTTGACCGCTATTTCAAATGCTAAAATCGAATGGTTCCAAGGCTTGCAAACTGAACAAGAAGGTCTGGCCGCTGAAAAGAAGGCCGTGTACGATGAGGCAAAAGCACAATTAGATTTCCAAAAGGCAAGAACTACCAAGGAAATGGACATGCATATTGAGCAAAATAACATTAATCAATAATGGAATGAAGTGCACGCTGCTGAACAAATCATTTGGGTCATGTAAGAATTACATAACAACATTGACCCAGAAGAAAATGCAAAGGATCATGAAAAACTCGGCAAAAAGATCACTGATGCTCAGGACTAGATGCAAAAACAAAGATCTAACGTTGAAAACCAACAAAACTTGTTTGATAAGAGATTGAATGCTATGTTGAGAAAGAATGAGACTGAGGATATGAGAAGATATATCAACAGTATCAAGGATGACATCAAGAATGAGACCAACAAGCTTGCCAATACTCAGAAAGAAATGGCTGATATCAGAGCCAGATTGGAAAAAACCACTGATGCACTTGAGAAGGGTGAATTGACTGTTGAATTAAAACTTAGAGAAATTGACGAGACTGAATCAAAAGCAAGACTCACCGAAGGAAATAAACTACTGACTGAAGAGTAGACCCAATTCGCTGTCAGACAGGAAGAAATGGCCTTCCAAGAACAAATTGATAAACTTAATGACCAGTACAACACATACATGAGTTCAATCAATGGAACTTACACCAAGCTTGATTAATACTACAGACAATTGAATTCTCTTGACTACAGTGATGCCAAGGATGCCAAGCAAATCCAAGACATTGAAAAGCAACTTACATATCAATAAGAGTAAATTGATGCACTCAATGTCAAGGCTGAGGAAGTCATGGGATAGATTGACAAACTTGAAACTTCAAGAAACAGAAAGCAATAAGAAGCCGAAGCACAAGCTGAAGCTGCTGCTTAATAGAAGAGGAAGGAAGAGACTTAAACCAACCTTGCTAACGCTGAAAAAGCTCTCGCTAAGCTCCAAACTCAGATTGATTTCTTCAACTCAAGACAAGTTGCCACCGGTCTTACCTAAGAACAAATGGATGATATTGCTGCAAACATTGCAAGACTCGCTGAAGAGAAGACTGCCCTCGAGAAATAAATCAGCAACAGTAAGGGTGACTTAGCTAGAGCTGAGGCTGATGCTAAGAAAGCAGCTGAAGTCAAGGCTGAGATGGGAGCCATTGATAGTCTCCAAAAGACTTGGGATAGACTCTACAACAAGACATCTGCTGTTCAAAATGAACTCGACAACCTCAATCACGAAAGAGAAGAAGCCAATAACAGATTGGCTGATTTCGATGCCGGAGCTATTATTGCAGAAGAAGGTGAAATTGATTAAATCAATGCTAGAATCGCTGAGATTGAAGGAAGAGAAGCTGAATTGAGAACAAAGACATTCGAGAAGGATGCTGCTGAATTCAAGAAGGTTAATGAAGATCTTGAAAAGCTTTACAATGCTCAACAAAAGAGATTTGAAGCCGAAGAGAACTAGAGATAACAAGAAGAGCTTGCCCAACAAGCCCGTGAAGCACAACAACAACTCTTAGAGAAACTCTTCAAGAAGAAGGAATTAGAAGCTAGAATTAATGATGATTCCATCCCACAAGAAGAAAGAGATGAATATACATCTCAATTGGAGGAAATCGAAGCTGATGAAGAAAGAATCAATGAAGAGAAAGCTGAGGCTGAGAGAGTGCAAGAAGAAAAGAGATTGGCTCAATAAGAATTCGCAAGAGTTGAAAAAGAAGAAAGAGAAGCAATTATTGCCTTTGATGCTGAACAGAGACAATTCTATATCGATGATGCCAAGACTTATAGAGATGAAGCTAAGAAGAACTTCAACGCTGTCCAAGATCAACTTGAACTTCAAGAATTGAGACTTTCTCTCAAGAAAGACTTGCTCAAGACTGCCAGTGAGGAAGAACAGGTTACAATCAATGAAGAAATCGAATGGATCAATGATGACATCAGATATATCCAATCAGAAATTGGTGCATCAAAGAGAGACTTACAAAATTGGTAGAACCAAGTTGATAGACTTGATAGCGAAGACAGAGATATCAAGTCAGGACAAGAATTCGAAACTGATAACTAAGATCTCTAGAACAGAAAGGATGCTGCCCAAACTGCTTTCGATGAGGCAAGACAAACCAAGACTACTCTTGAGGATCAAATTACCGTTCTTGAGGACTTGGTCTTTGCCACTGACAACGAGGATATCGTTGCTGAAATCCAAGCCTAGATCGAATAATTCAGATCTGATATCGTCGATGCCGAAGTCACCATCGAAGAGTCACAAATTGCTTTCAATCAAATTGCTGAAGAGGACATTATCATTCAGGAAAAGAGAGCTCAAGATTTGGCACAAGCTGCCAAGGAACAAGCATTCCTTGATGCTCAATCCAACAAGCAATACTTGGAAATGATAGTTGAAGATACTAGAGCAAGTCTCAAATACTTCGAAGAAGACCAAGCCGCTGGTGATGATGAGATTATTCCTTGTGAACCAAAATTCTTGTATGAACTCGACCCAGCCACCATGCTTCCACAAATGTCATTCACTGCTATTGATCTTATCAATGCTTACATCTCAGGTGAGATTGATCCAGCTTACGTTGATGAAATCGACCCAGCAAGATTCGGCCTCGACAGGAAGCAAATCAGAAAGGTGTTCGGTGATCATGGTATTCAAACACCAGGATTTGATCAAATTGACATTCCACATCCACATGGATATGAGGAAGAAGCAGCAATTGAAGATCCAAATGAGAAATTCAACAAATTCGAGGAACATAAGAATGAATAATTCGCTGATGGATTTGACCCAGTCACTCTTGGACTCCATAATGGATCTCTCTAGGAACAACTTGCCTATTAAATGTAAACCGCTGTTGATGAAGCCAGATCAATGACCGCCAGAACAATTGACCAAATCATGTATGACCAAGTTGCCAACTACAGTGATGGATAAGGACCATGCACAACTGTTGAATGCCTCTTGACTGCTTCAGTTGAATCCGCCAGAATCTTCATCCTTGAAAAGCAAATGATGCAAGATATGCGCAGACAAAACGACATGGGTGACTACCATAATGGCAAGAACGCCTCTGACATGCACGGTGATTACCACGATGGAGACATGTACCACGATGGTGACATGCACGGAGACATGACCCACGACGGTAATAACTGGGATGGAGAGCATTCAGGCACCAACGGAGAATGGAACGGAAAGGACTCCACTACCGGAGGTGAATGGAACGGAAAGGACTCCACTACTGGAGGTGAATGGAACGGAAAGGACTCCACTACCGGAGGAGAATGGTCCGGAAAGGATGCCTCAGGAGAAGGAGAATGGGGATCATCAACCGGCAAAGACGGAGAATGGGGCTCATCAACTGGAAAGGACGGTGAATGGGACTCATCAACCGGTAAAGACGGTGAATAGAACGCCGATGGAACTACCAAGGAACGTGAATGGAACGCCGACGGAACCACCAAGGAAGGTGAATGGGAAGGAAAGGACTCTACCACTGGAGGAGCTGATGGAACCCAAGGAGAATGGGAAGGAAAGGACTC
>Ga0256412_1000125_pt1 | contig 11417 bp, 12 predicted proteins | sample WCR_74metaT_FD_190055 | JGI IMG/M metagenome (GOLD analysis project Ga0256412, IMG submission 190055) | Metatranscriptome of seawater microbial communities from Monterey Bay, California, United States - WCR_74 (Metagenome Metatranscriptome) | ecosystem: Environmental > Aquatic > Marine > Coastal...
ATTGAATTGGATCAGCATACCCTAAACTTAAATTTTTTGGTAAGGTCGTCTAGTCCCCTAGGCGATTTAAATAGGTCTGAAACCGTTGATTAGCGGACGTTTTTCTAGCTTCAATTCTCTTTCTTACATTTATATAAAAAAATCTATACATCGAATCGGTTTTTACTTAGCTTCGACCTTTTTGACACTTCTTATGACCAAGAGATTACTTGCGATCGCATCAGCTGCCCTAGTAGGCCTCACAACCCTGAGTTGGGGGCAGTCCAAACTAGAAGAAACCCGGAGTATTTTCCAGGAACTCGTTCAGTCCCGCCAGGAAATAGCCAATGAACAATCGCGTTGGCGCATCCAGAAGCAATCCCTGCTCGATGCTGTCGAGTTGCTAGAACTCGAGATCGAGCTTTTGGAAGTTGGGATTGAAGAGATGGAAGCGCAATCTACGCAGGCCGAAAAGGACCGGATCAGCTTGAACGGGCAGATCGAGGAACTCAAAGAAGCATCTGCAGTAGTAGCCACTGTTATTCGTGGGTATGAACAACGGGTAACTAAACTCGCCAATGCACTGCCCCAGGAGAAGAAAAGTGACCTGGAAAGTCTGACCAACCGCATTCCTGACCGTAATACACCGGAAAGTGAGATTCGGGCTAGCTTAGGAGAGCGGATGCTAAACATTGTGGGTCTTCTCGACCAAATGGAGGTTTTCAATAACGGAATCCACGTCTTTACTGAAGCAAGGAAAGTCGGAAGTAGCACGGTTAGCTTAAATGTGATCTACATCGGACTTGGTAGAGCGTATTACGCGAACCGAGATCAAGGACTGGCAGGATACGGAACCGTAGACATTGAGAAAGGTTGGACCTGGACTGAAGATGCCACCATCCTCGAAGACGTCGACCGCGCCATTCGTGTATTTAAGAGTGAAATTCCCGCTGAATTTGTGGTCTTACCCGCTAAATAATATTTTAAGAAGAACTCAGCAATTCTCTACAATCATTTCCGCATGAAAAAACTAATTTCCATCCTATTGCTAAGTGCAATTTCCGCTGCTTCAGCTCAAACATTCGATTCGGTCTCAGGATCCGTCAAGGCAGACTTAAACGCCTCCATCGAGCAGTTAGAAGCTTTGAAGGAACAGATCGTTATAGAACGTCAACCACTTCAGGCTGAAGAAAGTCGTCTCAAAGACTCTGCCTTCGCCCTCCGCGCTGACCGCGATCGTATTTTACGTCGCCGTGATAATACTGACCGTGATCTTGGCTCTCTTCGTAATGAGGTCGATTTGCTAGATGACACTAACGCTTATATGAGCAGTTTGATGGGGGAGTATATCCGCTCTTTTGACAATCGCCTCCATATCAGTGAAAGCCAGATTTACGCTGAAAGCGTTGGAAACGCCAAACTTACTACTGAAGATATTAACTTATCTGCTCCAGATCGTTTCAGCACTCAATTGAAAGTAATTGAGCAAGCCATCGGGAGATTGGAAAACCTAGTTGGAGGTCATCAATTCCAAGGTAAAGGTGTTGTTCCCGGTGGTCGTCTTAAGGAAGGAACATACTCTATGGTGGGTCCCATCGTTTTTTTCGCCCGCCCGGAAGACAATGTAGCTGGTATCGCTTCTCGTGAGTTCGGCTCTGCCCAGCCTTCAGTTAGTAGTGTAGGTGAATTATACGACCCATTGATTTCGGAATTCTCCTCCAATGGAGCCGGATCTCTCCCCTACGATATGACCCTTGGTGCCGCGATCCAGATCGAAGAGGCCAAAGACAGTTTTGTTGAAATCGTAAAAAAGGGTGGTAAGGCAATGATCGCGATTCTCACCATGGCCGGAATCGCACTTTTGATTGCCCTTTTTAAATTTGTAGAAATCTCTGGTGTTCGTCGTGCTCGTCCTAATGACTTGGCGTTCATTATCGAGGCACTCAACAATGGTAATAAAGACGAAGCCTTGGGATATGCTCAGAAGATTAAAGGTCCTGTAGGAGCGCTACTTACGGCTGCCGTAAATAACCATCACAAAGACAAGGATCATGTAGAGGAAATCCTCTATGAAAAGATGATCGAAGCACAACCTAAGTTGGAACGCTTCCTTCCTTTCATCGCTGTTACCGCTGCGACTGCACCTCTCTTGGGACTGCTTGGAACGGTAATGGGTATGATTACCACGTTTAAATTGATTACCATTTTTGGAACGGGTGATGCAAAATCACTATCAACAGGTATTTCAGAAGCTTTAATCACTACTCAATTCGGTTTGATTGTGGCGATTCCGTCTCTGATTTTCCACGCTTTGCTCTCACGTAAGTCTAAGGGCGTTCTCAGTAGTATGGAACGAACCGCGATTGGATTTATCAATGGTTTGCCAGGCAGAAAATAACAAGCAAATCAGCTCAATCGTTCTCCCACAGACATGAGAAATCGCAAATCACTTTCAGACGGCGACGACAATAACGATATCAACATCTCTCCGATGATTGATATGGTTTTCATTCTCTTAATCTTCTTTATCGTGACGACGGTATTTGTGGAGGAGTCTGGATTCGGCGTTGATCGTCCGAATCCTGTAGACCAACCCGAACCACAGGATGAGGATAAAGAGAACGTCAATATTCGCGTAGATAAAAACAATCAGATCTTCTACAACGGCGAAAAAGTAGCCCTTGGTTCTGTTCGCCCCAAAGTGAGTCAAGTACTCGCTGCTGACCCTGAAGCTCCAGTTGTTGTGGAAGCTCAAGATGCCGCGAATGCTGGACTCGTTGTCAGTGTAATGGATGAAGCCCGTTTAGGTGGGGCAGATATTATCAGCCTTTCTTCTGCCACTGACTAAATTCCCTATGCTCAATATTTCACAAAATCAGCTCTCGAAGCTACTAACCAATGGAAACCAAAACCCAGAAAGCATGCCGGCAAGGCCGTAAAGCTCGGGTTCACATTCCGCTCTCTTTATCTATAAGACGATAACTCTTAGTTCACATGTTACGCCAAATTAAAAAATCCAAACAATTCTCGATCCTGTTGGTTGCGTTTAGTACCCTCGGATTCTCATTCACCGATGCCCAGGTGCCGGAGTCCAATCCGTGGAACAACCCAGACTTTGTGGATCGTTTCATCGGAACCTATGCTCCACGGATAACCGTAGAGCCTCGCGTGTCTCCGGTAGACAAGACTTACATCGAAGAAGAATTGTTGTTAGTCCTGCAAACTGATCGAGCTGCCGCAAAAGCAATGTTGGTTGAAAAGACTCAACTGCCCGATTCCGGCGCGTCGTTTGATATGATACTGGCAAACATGTATTATCAAGACGGACAACTGCAACAAGCGGTTCAGAGCTACGAAAATGCCATCAAGAAGCACAAAGATTTCCTCCGTGCGCATGAGAATATTGGATTTCTATATTTCCAGTTGGGCAACTTGGAAAAGACTCTCGCCCACTTTACTCAGGCTGTGAAACTTGGAGCGGTAGATAAAAACATATATGCGATTCTTGCATATCTATTCTTTGAGAAGGAACAGTATATCGCAGCAGAAACATCCTACCGATCTGCATTAATCTATGAAGTGGAAAACGAAGATTGGGAATATGGACTCGCTAGAAGTATTCTTCATCAGCGTAAATTCCAAGATGCAGTCGGACTTTTTGACCGCTTGATCGAGGGTGCTCCTGAGCAAGCAGAATACTGGCGACTACAGGCAGATGCCTATATCGGACTTGGCGACAATCTTTCCGCTGCTTCAAATTATGAAGTGCTTCGTCGTTTAGGACAAATTTCAGCAGAAAACTTGGTCGCTCTTGGAGATATCTATGTTGAAAATGACTTCATTGAAGCTGCCCTTGGAGCTTACAAAGATGCCATTGCTAAAAAAGGACGTCTCAATGTAGAGAAGCCACTTGATGCAGCCGCAACTTTAATTGAAGCAGGTTTCACTGATGCTGCTAATGAGGTTTTGGCTGAGATACAAAAGACCTATAGCAATAGTCTAGATAGCAAACAATCTTTTGAAGTAAGGAAGCTACAAGCGAAGATTCAGGCTGACTCGGGTCAGGCTACTGCCGCTATCATTCCCACATTGGAAGAGATGTCTGCCGAAAATCCATTGGACGGAGAAGTTCTTATCCTTCTTGCAGACTACTATTCTTCGAACGGAAATTTTGAAAAAGCTGAGTTTCTCTTCGAGAGAGCTCAAAGCATCAGCATTTATGAGTCTAAGGCTCTTTACCATTACGGAAAGGCACTTATGGCCCACGCTAAATACCGTGAGTCCATCCGTGCTTTGGAACGTGCTCAAAACATAGATCCAAGAGACGAAGTTGAAGAATACCTCGTCGCTGCCCGAAATGTTTATCGAGCTGTCGCCAATTAATTTCTACTTTCGATCGTTACGTATTAACCCATTTCCCCGGAAAACACAGAAATGACCACCACTAAAAAATTTAGAATCCCATTGTTCGCGATCATTACCTTCTTAGGTAGTTGGGCCGGAGTTCAAGGGGCAGAAGAACTCGAGAACGCGCGTGTAACCTTACAGCAGTGGGTTGAAACTCGTCAGATTATTGCTGAGGAGAGAACCGAATGGATGGCTGAAGAGAAAACGCTCAACGAGAGTATTGATTTCATGACGGCAGAGATTGAATCTCTCACGTCTGCCATCACTGTCGCTCGTGAGGATATTACTTCACAAGGGGACAATGAGAAAAAACTATCAGCTGAAATTACTGAATACGAAGCTGCAATTGCCATCGTTGAGAAGGCTGTTCCAGTCTTTGAAGCTAAGTTGATCGAGTTATCCTCCGTTTTCCCTGCCGTATTTGTAGAAAAAGTTGCTACGCAAATGCGCCGCATCCCAGATCCAAAGTTGGACAGAATTGTTGAAATACCTCTTGAAGAACGCATTCAGAACGTGCTCTCCATTTTGAGGAACGTCGAGTACTTCAATAAAACGATCAATCTGAGTAGTGAACTCCGGGAAGCAAATGGAGAAACGGTGGAGGTGCGAACTCTATACATAGGCTTTGGACAAGCTTATTTTTCTGATGAAGCCATGACCACTGCCGGTTACGGGTATCCCGTTGTTGGTAAAGGCTGGGAATGGATCGAAAGACCAGAAATTGCTCAGGCAGTGAATGATGCCATTCTTGTGGCGGATAATCGCAAGCCAGCTCTTTTCGTTAGTGTTCCAGTATCCCTACAAGAATAGAACTACCCAGTTGGCGAATTAAAATGACTTCCAAAACATTACTTTCTATGAAAAAGCTTCTTATTATCAGTCTGCTGATACCGCTATTCACGCTCTCCGCCCAAGACCGTGCAACTACCGCTGCCAATACGACAGCCGGTGACTTGGAGCGAGCACTAACCGAATTGACCCAGCTAAGAAATGACATCGCTGCTGGGAAGATTCCATTGGCAAAAAAAATCAACGATCTTGAAGATCAAAAGATCGAATTGACAATCGAACGTGACAAAGTGGTTGAAGAAGCGTCAGGAGCCAACCGTGTGAAGGCCGAGATGGGTGCGAGATCTGAGGAGCTAGTGACCCAGATCGACTACTTACATACTGCTCTCGGAAACTACATTAAGGAATTTATTGGAGTGAATATTCACGTTGGTGAAGTTCAGCTTTATAAGGAAGTGGCTGACAGTGCTATTGAGATTCAAGATGTCCGTGAATTTCCGCTTTTAGATCGTTTCCAAGCTCAAATCGATGCTGTTAATACTTCGTTTGATCGCTTGTTTAAATCAGTAGGTGGATACAAGTTCCAAGGGAAATGCGAACTGGCTGATGGAACCATCATTGATGGAAACTACGCAATTATAGGCCCCATTGGAGTGTTTTCCGATTCAGCAACCAGTTCTGGTTTAGTTAGTATTAACCCTCTCTCTGCAGGTAATGAAATCGCCGGCGCAAAATTGGAAAAAATTCTTACCAAACCCTTTGCACCTGAGAAGGAAATGGCTGATGTAACTACATCCGGCCAAGGAACCTTATTCTTGGATGTGAAATTAGGCCAGGCACTCGACATTAGAAACTTAACGGAGTCTCTTCCAGAGCACATTAAAAAAGGTGGTCTGGTCATGTGGCCTATCCTCATCATTGCTGCTGCTGCCTTCTTAATCTCCATTTTCAAGGTCTTCGAGATTGCTTCTGTTAAGAAGGGTAAAATCAAAGATTTGGAGGTTATCCTGGAACATTTGAATAACGATCGTGCGGATGATGCTTTGGTCTATGCTCGCGGTATTAAAGGACCGGTTGGTGAAATGCTCGTTGCTGCGTTGGAGCACATCGACTCAGATGAAGATCTGATCGAAGAGATTCTCTACGAAAGAATGTTGAGCACTCAGCCGAAGCTTGAGCGCTTCTTACCTTTTATCGCTGTTACAGCTGCTACTGCTCCACTTCTAGGACTACTAGGAACCGTAACTGGTATGATTAATACTTTCAAGTTGATCACCATCTTCGGAACTGGAGATGCAACTCAACTTTCCTCGGGTATTTCTGAAGCTTTGATCACTACCGAATTTGGTTTGGTTATCGCGATACCTACTTTGATCGCTCATGCGCTTCTTTCCAGAATGTCCAAGGGCGTTCTCGGGAGTATGGAACGCACAGCCGTTGGACTCGTGAACGGCTTACCCCACAAAAACTAATCGGCATAAAAGATGTTTGTTCTCGGAGTAACATTTGACGAAATCTCGGCAGTCTGGTTCAGCGGTGGCTGGGTCATGATTCCGCTGGTTTTCTTGGCCTTTATCATTTTCTTCTCCGCCATGGAGTTGATCCTTTTCTTCATGCGGGGTAATCACAATAAAATTACCGAAGCTACTTACGAAGCTTGGATCGACGATCCTAAACAAGGACACGGACATGTTGGAGAAGTAATCAGCTACGTAAAAGAAGAGGGACAGGGTGACCCGGACGAAATTCGAAACCGATTTGTTGAGATATCAAGTGCTTCCCTACCAGTTGTAGATGCTCGCCTGATGTTTTTGAACATCCTGGTGACTGTATCTCCACTTATGGGGCTGTTGGGAACTGTTATTGGTATGTTGGCGACCTTTAAGGGACTTGCCAGTGGATCCGGTAAGACCATCGATCTTGTTGCTGAAGGTATTTCAGAGGCACTCATTACTACCCAAACAGGACTGATTATCGCTATTCCAGGATACCTGTTAGTCTCCATGATTCAGAAAAAACGAAACCAATACTCTGCATTTCTCGTAAGATTGGAGAGCTTGATGCTGCAAAAAACGCAAAAATCAACCAACGGATCTTTAACTCCATCAACGCAGGAGGCCTAATCCCATGAAAGGACGTAAATCACTAGCCGCTGCAGAGGATCTTAACGATATCAACATCTCTCCGATGATTGATATGGTATTCATCCTGTTAATTTTCTTTATCGTCACAACTGTGTTTGTAGAAGAACCAGGCGTAGACATCGAAAAGCCCATAACCCAAACCGCGCTGCGTTTGGAGAAGAATTCTATCCTTATCGCAATCACCGGTAGCAACGCGGTTGTTTATGGGGGTAACCAAGTAGGAGTAACTGGAATCCGTCCGATTGTTCGACGACTGAATGCCCGAAGCTCAATGCCTGTTATTCTGCAAGTAGACCAAAACGCAAGCGCTGGTATCGTCATTCAAGTGATTGACGAATGCAAGCTGGGTCAAGCCAATCAGATCAGCATCTCTTCGGAGGTGAATTGAGTCCACCCGACCACCCCAACCAATAATTAAATGAAAAAAGTATTCTCTTCGAATTATCAGGGTAGTTCATTACCATTTTCGATACCCTTAGGAGTTCTAATCACTGTTGCCCTATTTGTAGCTTTGCCTCTCACACAGATTCTATCGAATTTGAACAGTGCTGATGACGACAGTAAGAACTCTCGCGTCCAGGTTCAACCACCGCCTCCACCTCCGCCGGAAACACCGGATCCACCGGAAGAGGAAGAAGTGGAAGAAGACATTGAGATGAAGAAGGAACAACAGCAGCTTTCCCTTGATCAAATCAATATGGCCTTAAACGCAGGAGATGGAGGAATGTCATCCAGTGGTGTATCAGTTCAAGTATTCGATATCGCAGATAACTTCGATGACATGGTATTTGAGATTGCTGATCTTGATAAGGCACCTGTCCCGCTCGTGCGAATTGCACCTGTTTATCCACCAGAGCTTAAGCGGAATCGGGTTCAAGGAACCGTTAATGTGGTCTTTATCGTAGATGAACTTGGCAATGTAAAACGTCCCAGCATTGAAAAATCATCGAATCGTGAATTTAACGAAAACGCACTTAAAGCAGTTCGCCAGTGGAAATTTGAACCTGGCGAAAAAGATAACAAGAAAGTTAAAACCCGAGTAAGATTGCCACTAGCATTTACTCTTCGTCGATAAGGCATTCATGAAATCAATTTCGAAAATAGCACGCATTGCGACAGTCTTGGTAACTATTGTTGGATTTTCTATTTCCGCTACTGCTGAGATTGACATGCAGTTTTGGAAGAAACCGGGCTACTTTGATTCTTACTATAAAGACTTAAATGCTGTGGGATCAAAAATCCCTACGATTAAGTCAGAGGAGCAAGAAATTCTTCAGCAGTATTCTAACCTCAAAGAAATCAATGACAAACAAGCTTTGGCTTACCTGGCTGGAGTCATTACTCCTCAAGCGAGTTCTGCCTTAGATTTTACGTTGGGACTACATTACTACAGCTCTGACGATATCAAGAATGCGGCCCTCTTCTTTAAGAGATCTGTTGATAAATGGCCGACCTTTCAGAATGCCCATAAATTGTTAGGTTATTGTTCTCTCCAAACAGAGGATTGGGTAGATGCTGCTACATCTTTTTCTACTGCTACTGCACTTGGAGAAGATGATGCTCGAACATTCGGTTTGTTGGGTATGATCTACTTGAACCAAGACAAAATCTTGGAATCTGAAAGTGCTTATAAGAAAGCGATCGTAGCCGACCCTGACACACTAGATTGGTATAAAGGCTTAGCATCTACGCTAATTAACCAAGGTAAGCACCTTGAGCTGGTCTCATTATTTGAGGAAATGATCGCACGTGCGCCTGACGCGGAAGCAGAAAAAGACTTTCTTCTTCTTCAAGCGAATTCTTTCATCGCTCTTGATCAAACTCTGAATGCAGCTGCCAATTATGAAATTGTCCGTCGAATGAAGATGGGGAATGCCGATTCCATGGGACGACTAGGTGATATTTACCTGAATGAGAACCAAGTGGAACTTGCTACTGAGGCTTACATAGAGTCTATCGAGCTTGATCCTGAGCAAGCTCAAGACGTTCCAGTGAATTCTGCGAATGTCATGGTTAGCCGAGGTTTCTGGTCAAACGGACAAGAATTAATCGACATCATCCGTAAAATCTTTGGTGAAGGTCTTGAAGAAAAGAATCATCTTACTCTTCTCCGTCTGGAAGCTCAAGTGGCCATGGGGGAACAAAAGGAAACGACTGTTATTATTGGTTTTCTAGAGCAGATTCTAGAGATTGAGCCGGATGATGGACAAACACTCCTGTTGTTGGCAAAGTTCCATGGCAGTGAGAAGAACTTTGAAGAAGCGCGTAAGTACTACGAGCAAGCAATGGAGTTGGAAGATTACGAATACCAGGCTCTTGTTGATTACGCACAGATGTTAGTGCAGAATAAATTGTACTGCGACGCAGTTCCAATGTTGAGCGATGCCTTGGACATCCAATATTCTAGTTCCGTTGAAGAATTCATGGATCAGGTTGATCGTGTATGTCGTCGCCAAAGGTTGGGAAGACGTTAGACAACAGATCTAATATATCATTTTAAACAAAAAACCTGCTCCATATTGGAGCAGGTTTTTTATTTAAAGTAGTAAGTTATGAAGTTTACTCGCCCAATTGGTAGCGAGAGAAACGTCGAATAACAATATTCTCACCTAGTTGAGTAACCTTCTCGGTAATCAAATCTTTGATAACCTTAGATGGATCCTTCACGAAAGGTTGGTCTACAAAACAGATTTGGGAAAAGAACTTATCCAGTTTGCCATCAACAATCTTCTGAATGGCTTGTGGAGGTTTACCCTCAGCTTGCGCAGTGGCAACATCACGCTCTTTGCTGACCTCTTCTTCCGGGACTTCTTCTCGGTTTAAGTAAGAGGGATTAGCTGCGGCAACATGGAGACAAAGGTCTTTGGCAAGAGCTTTAAAGTCGTCCGTTTTGGCAACAAAATCAGTTTCACAGTTTAGCTCCAGAAGAACACCTACTTTTCCACCCATATGGATGTATTGTTCGATGAGTCCTTCACTTGTCGTGCGTCCGGCTTTTTTCGCTGCTGTTGATACGCCTTTTTTGCGTAGAGCAGTGATTGCTTTTTCGATGTCTCCGTCAGCTTCGACAAGCGCTTTCTTGCAGTCCATTAATCCAACGCCGGTTTTTTGGCGAAGGTCGTTTACCATAGTGGCGGTTATTTGTACACTCATTTAGATCTAAGTTTTAAAGATTTAGGATTGTGATTCCTCGCTGCTCTCGCGCTTGCCTTCTTGGTCCACCATTAGCTCTGGGTCGATCGTAACTGTGATCTCTTCCATGTTTTCTTCGGCTTCCGCGGCAACTTGCTCGGAATAGGATTCCATGGTTGGTTCAGCAACGAACGTCTGAGCTGTCTTGTTAGCTTCGCGTTTGGACATTCCGTTTTGTAGTGCTTCCATAATGGTTTCTACAATAATACGAATGGATTTAACAGCGTCATCATTACCAGGGATGGGGTAGTCGACAAGAGTTGGGTCTGAATTGGTATCGACGAGCGCAATAACTGGAATTCCCAAGCGTCGGGCTTCTGCCACAGCAATGTCTTCGCGTTTGATGTCGATAATGAAGATCGCATCAGGCAATTCGGGCATTTCCAATAGTCCCTCAAAGTTCCGGTTCATCCGACTCATTTCGCGTCGGACAACAGCCAGTTCCTTTTTTGGAAGCTTGTCCAGTGAACCATCCGTCTCCATCGACAAATACTTTTTGTACTTTGCGATGCTTTTGAGGATAGTGGAAAAATTAGTAAGTGTTCCGCCCAACCAGCGGCTTACACAAAATGGCATTTCAGTCGCGACTGCGGCTTCCCGCATGACTTCTTGCGCTTGTCTTTTGGTGCCTACCATCAGGATGTTTCCCCCTCCGGCAATCGTATCTTCAATAAAGGAAGATGCATTTTCCAGGCATTCAAAGGTTTTGCCTAGATCCATAATGCTGATCCCTTGACGGTGATCGAAAACATATGGCTTGGATTTTGGGTTCCAGCGTTTGGTCTGGTGACCAAAGTGTACGCCCGCGTCGAATAGATCTCTAACAGTTATATTCATGATAATTGCAGGAACCCTTTTTGGATGGACTCCTTGTCGAGTGAATTAAGGTTTAGTGTTTGTTTTCCG
>Ga0256412_1000128_pt1 | contig 11401 bp, 19 predicted proteins | sample WCR_74metaT_FD_190055 | JGI IMG/M metagenome (GOLD analysis project Ga0256412, IMG submission 190055) | Metatranscriptome of seawater microbial communities from Monterey Bay, California, United States - WCR_74 (Metagenome Metatranscriptome) | ecosystem: Environmental > Aquatic > Marine > Coastal...
CGTAGATATACATTGTTGGATACACCAAATGCAGGAATAAACGACAAGTAGTAATGATCAGCCCATGCAGGATGTGGCAGGTGAGTAGATTGGTGTGGGTAGCGGCATCGTTGGAGGCCAGCAGGAGCACCAGCTGGTTGGGACGCCTTTGGCTGACAGGCTTAGGCTTAAGGATGAGGTTGGCCAGTTGGCCACGAGCATCTGCGCAAACGGTGCTGGCCCACCAGTGCCGGCACTGAGGCAGCTCAACTTTATACTCGAGGCACGTTATTCGGAGGTCTGGGAGATGCTTTTGACGCCGGCAGAGCTGCTGCAGAAGCGAGAGGAGGCAGATGGCACCGTCGAGCAACAGCCTCCTGCTGAGGCAACAAATGCTCAAGGAGCTGGCTCGAGTGATGCTGAAATGGCTGCCACCGAGCGTTCAGACCAAATCAAATCAGGCGAAGCTGAACCCCTCGCCGAGGCCTCCGTGAAGCTTGATTTCTATCGGCACGTTCTAGGTGCAATCGCTGACCTAATGCTGGCCGAGGTTGCCGTCCAACCTGATTACATGGCCGAAATCATGACATTCTTCAAAACAATCATAAGTAAATATTTTGTTCGGGACACAGAATGCAAAGAGCTCGCTGATATTGCTGCCAGCATCTTTGATTGGTAAAGGACTCTGCATCAACGGGTCTTTGTGGCCTATGGCTCAGCTGAGGCATAGAGGCGAGACCGAGAGATGTCAGCAGCGACGGCGAGGGTGGCAAAGGAGCGGAATTGGCGAGTCAATGAGCTCAAAGTAGGAGATGTGGTAGATGTGATCAAGGTCGCGCAGGTCCGAGATCTCCAGATTTCAGCATGGAGTCGAGGAACTGTGATTTTCAAGGGTGTCTTCGAAGACGAGGAGGCCAAAGGAGATGAAATCGAAGCAGAGAATGTCGACCCAATGACAAATGTCAAAATTGAGATCAAATATGACTGTGATCGAGAAGCTCTGACGAGGAGATTTGGCCTGGATGACTCGCAAGTGGCGCCAGCAGGGACCTACGTTGACGACTTTGATTGGAGATATGAGCTCAAGGCAGGTGACTTCATTGATTGCATGGACGATGAGAAGGATTGGTACAAGGCCACGGTACTGGAGACCAGAAGCAGCGAGAACGCAGATGGGCAAGCAATACCAGAAATTTATGTTGGTTTCAGAACGTTTGAGGAAGAAGGATCAAAAACAGATGATGATGGTAGAAAGTTCTTTGGCTGGAGCGAGCGATATGATGCGTGGTATGGAGTCACAGACCCTCAGGTGCAGAGATTCCATTCTTGCCATTTGTAATATAGGAAGGTCGAGGCCTCCAACAGAGTATATGACAAACCAAGCGAGCTCGACGATCGAGAAGACAGTCTGCACTCAACGAAAGCATCGACAGCCTTTGCTGCACCTCGTTCCAAGTTTTTTGCGAGGTCCCAAATCATTGTGGATGCTCTCAATGAATTCGGGCAGCAAGGTGGCTTTACGAAGATCCTCGACATGATGAGATCAGCTGCTGCCGGCAACTTCCATCTTTCACTCACTCACTTGGCATCCTTGTGTACCTTCTTGTGCAAGACTCAGCCAATGTGGCACAAGCAGTTTGCATGCAGCTATATCCAGGAGATGACGAAAGCGTTGCTGCAGGTGCTTTGCTATATCAACGAGGAAGCTACAGATGCCAACAAGCACCAGTTGATACTTGGACCGTGCCAAGAGGATGCCTTCGAGGCCCCAGTGCTCGAGATGATGATCAACATGCTCGTTGATCCTATTTGGAGGAGATACTACACCCTTGAGATGCTCAGCAAGATCCAGAGCGAATACAGACTCGAGATTGGGACAGCGCTGCTGCGCCTTCCAAGTCTGAAGAAAAGGATCCAAGGCATCAAGTACATCAACGAGGCCATTCGCACAGTCAGATAGGCATACGCGTCGCACAAGCTGCTCACCAGCAAAGAGGTCATCGTGACTCTGAGAGATCTGGATGTGATGGGTCAGATCTTTGGTGAGCATACTCATTATCAACTTGTGCACCGATCATCAGACCTCATCAGGCTGCTCTTCAACGAGAGAGAGATCAAAGAAGGTGAGATAGATATGATCTGGAATGCTTGCAGCAAACAGGGTGAGCAAATCAAGCTGGAGATTTACAAGATTATTCTGGAAGTCCTTCGAGCTGCATACAGCACCATGACTGATGAGACAAAGGAGCACTTCATCGACAAAATGGCTGCAATGCCACCTGCTCAGGTCATCGAGAAGGACATCGAGATAGTCACCGAGCTTGGAAAGAAAGGAGGTGTGGCGTTCAGGCCTCCTGAAGGTCACGTCGTCAAAGCTGCTCAGCTGCTGTGGTCTATCGCTGTACTGGAGAAGCCTTACTCCATCTCAGTCACGCAAATGGCTCGCAAGAAATTCTGTGAACAGGTCCAATCCTGGGATGACAGCTTCAAGGAGACATATGTTCGTCGCTGCCTTGAAAATATCTCCAATAGGAAGTTTCCGCTGTAAAATCTGAAGATTGCTATGAAATTGATCGAGAAGATGAGCTAGAGCAGCTACCCAGCAGGAAAGAGAACAAGACAGGACTTCGCCAGAGATGTGGTTGAGACTGAGGATTTCGTAGGCATGATCATCGAGGATCTCGATGCATACATAGACTTTGCCAACACGATGGTGAAGAAGGGTGAGTTGACAGCAGAGAACCTCAAGACCCTTGAGCTTGGCAACAATCATCATTTCCCTCATGTCAAGAACCTCGGAAGTAGACTCAAAAGGCTTGGAGCCCTCCTCCTCTACTCGAAGACGAGGTTGACAAGCGAGCAAATCTCCTCGCTCTGGGACATCCTGGTCACTAAATCTGAGCTTCGAGAGCACGACCAGAACATCTTCTTCAATTGGTTCAAGAGTTTACTCGGCAAAGACTAGAAGAAGCTCTTGACTGAAGAGCTCATGATTGACCTTTTCAGGCAGAAGATAGTGCCAAGTGACCTCAAAATGCTGAAGTCACTGAGAGTGAATGGGCTGGAGTGCATAGTACGGCTATTCGTGCTTGTCAACGAGCTGCAAGGTAATGTGCTGGACCTAGACCCCCAGTCACAGTCTGGCGAGTCCACATGGCAGCAGTCATATGCTGGCTATCAAAGCGGCGCTGGTGGACAAGGAGGAGTGAGCCAGCCGTACAGCTCTGGCTACTAGGCTGCTCAGCAAGACGATAACGATAGCACAAACAACACAGCCAAAGCGAGATTCAACCGCTTCCGAGTGAATATTTTGCCTCAGGATCTGGAGGGCATCAACATCTTGTGGTCCTTGCTGCAAGCCTGTGATACGAGCAACTCAAGCTTGTTCTACATGATCCAGCGGACCTTAATCAACATTTACTCCAATCTATCTAGAACGCTTGACTCTGAGAGATAATTCATCAATGACAGCTTCATGAAGGAGTGCCTCTCCTGCTTGAAGAGCATGCACGCTGACAATAATAGTAATAGCTCGAGAGCGAAATCTGAAAAGCAAAAGAGAGACTCGCTCAAGTTCATCTGCCAGATGATGTCCACGTTTTTCGAAGGTACCGAAGAAAGTGGAATTGGCAAGTTGAGGATGCACAGGCAGCTTGAATATGGCGAGTTTCTCCAAAAGATAGTCGTGGAAACCAAAATGCCATTCAGACGAGGCAAGGATGCCAATTACATTGAGATTAGCACATATGCGAATATGACTGTGTGGGAATTGAAGTCAATTATTGCGAAGCATACAAACTCAAGTCCACTGTGCATCACTCTCAAGCGATCAGATTCAAAGAAGCCAGAGATCAAAGACTTCAGAAATTGCAAGCTACTCAGTGATTTGAAGTTCACGGATCATGAAACGGTCAGCGTCATGCGAGCACGAGCTCCGGATGTAGCCAAGGTACCTCTCATTGACAAAGATGGAAAGGTCGTCGAGGAGCTCAGAGCCATTATTGCCTCATGGTTTGAGACGTATTCAGTCGAGCTCACCAAGGACGAGATCATTGAGATCTCCAAGAGAGGAGCACAACCAGATTCTTTGACCCCAGAGTATATAGCTTCTCTCCCAGATAAGGCGAGAGCAATGACCAGAGAAACCTGTGCTCAGTTCGCAGAAGCAATCACGACGTTGCAAGAAATCGATGTCGATGACTACAGAGTAACCACTCTGTTTGACAAGTACAGTCGACGACTCGGCTGCGGTCACTTGATCGTGGAGGAAGAATTGCTGAACTTTTACCAAGAGAAAGCATCAAATACGGACGAAGTAGTCAGGCAGAATTTGCATCACCAAGGCATTGCAAATGACTTGAAGCCACGGATTGACGTTGATGGGCTCACATCCGAAACTGATGAGAGAATTGTCAACGATGAGACCACCCTACCAAGGGCTAAGCTCGCCTCAAACCATGAGCTCTTTGCTCAGCTCCTTCAGCTCGTCGAAAGCTCACACGGCGATGAAGCTGAAGGAATCTGGGATTTGCTGATGAACTTGCAAACAAACAGCTAGATGTACGAGCAAATCCTGAATAATGAAAACCTGGAGAGCTTATTAGGTCTGGATACCTCGGAGACTAGCTCTACCGCCAAGCTTTACAAGGTGCGATACTGTCTGCAGATCATCTCGTCATTGATCTTTGAGTACAAGCAGCAGAGTGGAGGTGAAGTCATACTGTACGTTGAGAATCTCAAGAAGAATGTAGCTGAAACGGGTAATCCAGGGAGCTCCAGCAATGGTGCTGTACCTCATGTGCAAGGAGCAGGAGAGCCCAAACAGAATGCCATGCCTGTTGACAATTATGACAAGGACTTTCCTGCCTTGACTCAAGACGGTGCAACAAGCCCAAAAGGAGGACTGGACAACTTTGGTGATGATGCTGACGAGTTGGATCCTCGAGAGCCAGCAAGCCCAGGTGGAAGTGGAAATGGTGAATATCAGAAGCAAAGTGATAACCAGGAACCGCTCGAGGTGGAAAACACCAATGATAATGACAAGGCTGAGGAAGAGCTTACCAATACAGCAGAAGCTATCCCGCTGCCTTATCATGGACCCCTCCTTCCAGGCAACGACCAGACGCAGACTCCTCGCCATGATGGAGTCCCACTGCCCCCAAAAAGTGCAATGGCGGATATTGGAGCACCAAATGAAGGCAACACCCTGCCTTAGCATAAATCTGTTGATGATTTTGTCGGTAACCAGATAAGACTGCCATTGACGAATTCACCAGCTGCCACCGAACCTGAACTCGAGAGAAGAAAACAATGGCTTCCACAATTCTTAGCTCAAGGAGGCTTGAGCAAACTCATCTCTTTGCTAAAGGATCTTGCCCAATATCATTCCAAGATTGAAAGGATAAAGTCCACAGCAAACCAAAGCAGTGGACAAGTGGACAATAAGATCGCAAAAAGATGTCTCCACGAGGTGATGGACATGATCAAAGTCCTGCTCGTGAGCTCCTTCTGTGCCAGTTCTGCCAACTAGGACATCGCTCTCTCTTTGTAAAGAAAAATGAGCAGCTGCTCAGGCAATGCTGGCCAAGAAGATGTCGTAATGGAGTCATCCCAAGACAAGGATAAAGAGAATCAAGCTGCTGGTGGAAATCAAGGCACAGTAGCAGCCTCGGAGACCAATCAAAGCAAACAAAAGAAGAACAAGCTGCAAGAAGAGCAAGAAAATACACAAGAGGAAATGCAGCCTTTGATCTAGCTTCTCAAAAACCGAAATGACCTTGGTCTTGATTTTCAGCTTTCTTTAGGGCTGGACAGCTTCCAAATTGAATTGCTGAGCATTCTGGCTGAATTCATGGCCAAGAAGGATCCCAAAGGTGATGATAGAGAAATTGTCAACCAAGGCTTGAGTATTTGGATGAGCTGCCTTGCTTCTGATCCCAAGTTGTTCAATCGAATCTATACCGACATCGAAAAGCTCAATGGCAATATTCAAGTCGATTAAGACATCTCCAAGGATGGCCCTCTTGTTTTTTCAACCATGTTGATCGAAAAAGGTCTTGTTTCGAGCGACCCAAAAATGCGAGAATCCTTTATCAGTGCCATCAGATTCATCGTCGAGTCGATCCAATCACCACAGTTGCATGAGCAGCCTTTCAAGTTCTTCATTCGATTGCTGCTCTCAAAGCTGGATTATGTGCAGCAGAAGGCAGGCTCCAGACACACGAAGCTCTACTTCTTGCTCATTCGAGAGTTGCTTCCAATCTATTTTGATTCTCAGCTCGGACTTCAAGCTGTGAATTTCCAGGAGATATTTGATTCGTCAATGCTGCTCAAGGATGTCATATAGCGTCTGTAGATATATGAACCAACCGAAAAGAGGAGCAGCTTCTTGGAGGATTATACACTCATCGGGCTCATTGATATGGTCACCATATTGATTGAGCGAAGGCCAACAGCATTGAATGAAGCTGAAACTCGGGATCTGGCCACGATGATTCTTGAAAGGTGCCTATTCAGCTTGAAATTTGAAGCCATTGGTGAACATATTACTCCAAATGTACATTTGGAGCCAATAGAGCGCAAGCAAATGAACAAGTGTCATGCCAAGGAGAGCATCTAGGCATCCTTTAATCTCTTGCTCACGATTTGCAAGACGAACAAAGTTCCAGGTTTGACCGAAGAAGTCCTCGAAAACTACTGGCTGAGGTAGATCCACGCTGTTGATAAGCCTGAGAAGCCAGGTTTCTCTCCTCAATCTGATGGAAGAAGCTGGAACGGCTACTGCGGCATCAAGAATTTGGGGGCAGTGTGCTATATGAACTCGATGTTGCAGCAGTTTTACAACGTGCCAACTTTGCGATACTGCCTGCTTGCCGCAGATGACCGCCAGGCAGACAATGTCGTCGAGCATGAAGGCCAAGATGTCGATGATAACGTCCTGCATCAACTGATGGATATGTATGGCTTCCTCTTGCTCTCAGATCGCCAGTATTACGACCCAACGCCGTTCTGCTTCAGCTTCAAGCAATTTGATGGCCAGCCAACAAATGTCCGAGAGCAGAAAGATGCTCAAGAGTTCCTCAACCTCGGTTTCGATCGGCTGGAGGTACTCCTCAAAGACACCAGCCAGAAGTACCTCCTGAAAAATGTTTTTGGAGGTCAGACCTGCTCGATGCTGCGATGCAAAAACTGCGGCAATTTGAGATAAACCATTGAAGATTTCTATAATCTCACAGTAACTGTCCAAGATCAAAGGTCAATCTACGACGGCTTGCGCAAGCTCTGCGATGGTGAAATCATCGCCGACTATGCCTGCGAAGCCTGCAGCCAAAGGGTGGAGCTGGAGAAGAAGGCCGCCATCGACAAGCTGCCCAATACACTCATCGTGCATCTCGCACGAATCATTTTTGACTTCGACACGCTCAGGAACGTCAAGCTGAACAACCGGGTCGAGTTCCCCAATGTGCTGAATCTCAAAGAATTCACGACCAAGGAAATCCTGAAGAGGGACAAGAAAGCTGCCTCTATAGAAAAGAGAAAGAGCCTGCAAAGGTAGAGTTCCCAAACAGGATAGCCAAGAGGCGAGGACGCCAAGGAAGATGATGAAGGAGTTGATCCCGCTTCACGGCTGAATGATGGAGCTCAAGCCGATCCTGACCTTCTCGATGAGGAAGCACAACTCTCTGATGTCGAAGAAGAAGCCCAGAAGGGGCAGGATGATAGTGACTTTGAGTTCAAGTTGGTGGGCGTTGTGTGCCACATGGGCTCTGCTGATGCAGGACACTATCTCTCATACATCAACGTCGAACGAGACCGTGAAAACAGCGACAACCTCGGCAAGAAGACGAGAGAAAGCTGGCTGTAAACCGAGGAGCAGAAGTGGCATGAGTTCAATGACCGCACCGTACAGAGCTTCACCTTCAACCAACTAGAGTAGACCTGCTTTGGTGGACAACAGAATCAGAATGCATATATGCTTGTTTACGAGAGAAGAGTCAAAGACAAGATGAAAGTGGTCATCTCTGAAGATGTGATGCGAGCTCTAGCTTGCGATGGTACCGCAATGACTAGTGCAGATAACCATCTTTTCTAGGTCTTTCCAAAACTCAGAGACCAAATGGTCGCTAACAGAGATGATGTCATCCATTATGACTCTGAAAAAGAAGAGCATTATGCTCTCGTCGACTTCGATGACGCCAGAAAATTTGTACCAAACAAGATTTACAAAAAGGTTCATCGAGACAATTTGAAATTCCTTTGTGAAAAGCAGGTATTCTCTGATGCATTTTACAAATGTACACTTGAGCTTCTTCAGCTGAGCATGCAACAAGCTCCTCGAGATGGCGACATCATGGGAGATCAAAAGAAATTCCAGCTGATTTACAAAATCGTAGATCGTGTTATGTTCGACCTGCTGGTGAATTCCCAAGCAATTGCATAGCTGAAAGGCATGACAGACGTACTTGTAGTACTTCTGTCAAAATCTGATGAGGCTGTTATGCATCTTGTAAAGAATCGTGTTTTTGCACCAAAGGAGTCCCTTGGCAGAGATGAGAAAAACTTCTTCGAAATGCTTGCTTCCCATCAGGAGAAGGAGGTTAGAGTCATGGCTTCCACCACTCTTTGCTTTGCGTTGAACCGGCTGCTCCAGATGGGTGGAGAAGAGTGCATGGACTTTATTGACAAGGCGGTGACTCAAGTGCTCGATTTGATGCCTTAGGAGTGCTAAAAGCATTGGATGAAGCTTGAAACATATTTGGGATTCATTTACGACTTGGCAAAGTCACATATAGAATTTCTTCACATCTTGACCAAGAAATAGGTCGTCACCAGATTGATGGACTTGATGTGCAAGTACAATGCGGCCAGCCTGGTCTATGTGCAAGCAAATCCACCCCTCGAGAACCTGGTGCTCACCGTCAGCTTCATTGTCAGGAGCATGCCCTGCATCGTGGACCCTCTTGACTTGGTCAACGTGGCTGACTCCAGTGAAAGCGACAAACAGGCTCTGACTCTTCTCATGATGGAGGAAAGAGGACACAGCCACTTCTACAAGCCACTGCAGGAGTCATTCCCTCTGCAAGAGCTCACAGCTGCGCAGACCCAGCTCCTTCTTCCTGAAGACTGCTTGAAGTCCCTCTTCATCCACCTAAAGCAATTCAAGCTATTCTACTCAAATGCTTCTAAACATGGATATGAAAGTGAAGAATTTGCAAAATTTGTTGCTCATATCAGCTATAAGAACAAGGAGCTCTCCAAAAAGATGGCCAAACATATTTTGAAAGGCACGAACAAAAGCACTGCAGAGGAGATTGGTCCATTCTTGGAGTTGATGAAATAGTTCCTCACCATCGATGACGAATACTTTGAGCACAGGATGGAATGGATATTTGGAGTTGCAGACCAGGTGGTCAAATCCAATAGCTACCAGATGTACAACTAGCATCCCAAGGTGGGAGTGGCCTTCGCTGACTCCGTAAGCACAGCGGTGTGCAGGTACTTCTCTCCAATTCTCAAGAGTGCATCCTCTCTGTATGGTAGCAAAGAAAGTGCCCTGCAGGCGCTGCTTGCCAATCGAAGGAGCCAAAGCCAAGGTGTCTTGTCCAGCCTGAAGGCCATCCTTGAGGCGACGTTGGCTGATAAGCAGAAAAGAGTCCTCCGATATCTGAAATGCATGGATGCACCAACATACCAGTACGCTCGCTACTGGGACTGGATCAAGCCTTGGGTAGACAGTGAAGTGCAAGCCAATACAACGAACTAGCACATTCCTGCCTACCGAGCTGAGCTGGAGCTCTCGATCAATGTTCTCAGCCTCCTTGAAGAAATCGAACATCAGGAAGCAGACCAAAAGAGTGAGGCTGGACCGATATAGGCTCAGCCTGGTGATGTGATTCACTACCCTGAAGATGATGGTGGACCAAAGCCATATATCATGTGGGAGATGCAGTCGTATGAGCAGGTTGGTAGCCAGGAAGATGAGCAAGCAAAGATCACGGTGACTCTCACCGCTGCCACGTGCAGCGTATCGATGAGCATGCCAACTGGCGTGGACAACTTTGCTCTGCTTGATGCCTTCCAGCCCACCGGATACCAGGGCGTACAAAGCTATGGTGGAAGTGGATCTGGATCAATGGGTGGTAAAGCGCAGCACAACATCATGAAGAGGAACCAGAACTAGAGGAACTATGGCAGAGGTGCTGGAGGACGAAGGAGTGGTGCTGGAAGCCACGCAACAAGAGGTCGTCAACAGCGATCGACAGGTCAAACGCAGTAGAAATCGAGACAGCAAAGGAAAAAGGCAAAGACTCACGACAATGATGCTGACTCAGAGGAAGATGCCTTATCCAATGAAGCTCAACCAGCAGCTCACAACATCGGCACCGCAGACAAGAGGACTGTGCGCTTCGCAGACGCCGGTACTAATGATGCTCCAGACAGCACAGCGGACATGTATCAATAATATGAGTAGGAGCCATAGACCCAATACGCAAAAGAGGATAGAGCTCTCTCAGGCTTTGAGGAGGAGCGTGAAGCAAACTCTGATGTGCATGGCGTTCTTGAGGGTGACCAGTGGTATGGCTATGACAATGGGTCATAAGGCAAAGGTGCTGGAGCCATGACTGGAGCCGGTGATGCAGCTGGCGTCCCAGAAGGCTGCTTTGGAGTAAATGATGATGGCGCTGAGGATGCCAGAAAAGAAGCCACCGGAGCTCAGGATATGGAGGTCGGCGAAGAAGTTGCTCACGACGGTGGGCTTGATGAGGGAGAGGAACAGCCTCAAGGTGCTCAAGACGCAGATGGAGGCGGCTCGGACGCAGATATGACTGGAGGAGCTACGGGAGCAGCTGAAGATGATGGCATGGACGAGAACGAAGACAACGACGATGCTTCCCAATTCCAGCAGTTCTCCAGCCAATGCCTGCGCTCATTCAAAGTCGAGAACCATGGCAACACCAGCAAGGTCATTGAGCTCAGAATCACGCCACGATCTGCCAAGCTCAACTTCAAATGCCCAGGCTCCACCATTCCCTGCCAGGTCTTCTCGAACTCGAGCACCGCTGTCATCCATTTGACCAAGCTCGACCCAACCATCGAGGACTGGGGTGACTTCGAGTGGAGCTTCACCGTCCGCGACAAGCAGGCCTCCACCTACGTGAGCATCACGAACACCACCAACAACTACCAGGCCATCACCAATGACGCTTCTCCTCCATCTACCGGAGGCGCAGCTGCAACTTGGTACGACAACGCTGGTGACGCCAGCTACAGCGCTGCTGAAAAAGCTTGCCCAGCGTGCACCTTCTTGAACCCAGCCACCGCTTCCAGCTGCGGCATCTGCCTTGCCAACCTCTGAGAGCACCAATGATCTGAAAAGTTGAGATCGTAAAGAAATTATAATAAAAAATGAATGAAATTAAAG
>Ga0256412_1000129_pt1 | contig 11379 bp, 10 predicted proteins | sample WCR_74metaT_FD_190055 | JGI IMG/M metagenome (GOLD analysis project Ga0256412, IMG submission 190055) | Metatranscriptome of seawater microbial communities from Monterey Bay, California, United States - WCR_74 (Metagenome Metatranscriptome) | ecosystem: Environmental > Aquatic > Marine > Coastal...
CGAAACTAAAAGTATTTTACCTACTCGAAACTGGAAACTAGGAAATATCGGAGAGTCTTGGTTTGTAGGAGACACTGTAAATATTGGCATAGGACAAGGGTACATTACCTCAACACCTTTGCAGCTAGCAGTTGCATTATCTGCAATTGTAAACAAAGGAAAAATTTATAAACCACAACTAGTGATTAATTCAGGCCCTAGAGTTTATACCCCTGAAGTTTTGATGGAAGTGCAGATAGCAGAAGATAAGTACTGGCAAGTCATTGAAGATGCCATGATCTCAGTAATAAGTTCTTGTAATGGAACTGCTCATAATCTATACAAAGCTAATGGTATTAAGATTGCTGGTAAGACTGGAACAGCACAAATTAAGAGTTTAACTGATCAAGACTTAACCGTAAGAGAAGAATATGAGGGCGTTAGAGAGAATATTAAAAATAGAGATCATGCTTTATTTGCTAGCTATGGACCTATTCCTAATCCAAATTTAGTTGTCGTTGTAATTATAGAAAATGGTGAATCAGGAAGTGCGGTCGCGGCTCCAATTGCACAGCAGCTTATAGAGGAATACCAATTAAATATTCATAATAATGAGTAATAGAAACCCTCTAGATTACACAATTAATAAACCCATCACGGGTAGCTTTAACCCTTTCCTGTACGTAGTTAAAGACTCAATTCTCTTCTTTTCTCTTTCTTTAATTTTATCATTTGGCCTTTTCATGCTTTACAGCGCTAGTGGCCAATCTTTGAATATGGTCTTTAGGCAATTAATCTATATATTTGGAGGTTTGATTCTCATGATGGTAATAGCCCATCTGAGACCAAGCTCCTATAAGAATTTGCTGATGCATTCTTATTGGCTAGGAATTTTACTTCTGGTTTATGTGCTTATTTTTCCAGCAAAAGGCTATGAAACTAGCAGATGGATTGACTTCGGTTTCTTTTCTTTTCAGCCTTCGGAGATAATAAGACTTATCCTACCTTTATCTTTAGTAGCATACTTATGTCGAACGGAGAAAAAGCCCCAATTATCTGATTGGCTTCAAACTTCTGTAGCTTCTTTCATTTGTGCTTATTTGGTATATAAACAACCAGACTTAGGCACGGCAATAATAGTACTAACTTCTGGCCTGATACCAATCTATTTAGCCGGACTTCCAACTAGAATAATTATGAGTTATCTGGGCTTAGCGACAATAGTGTCACCGTTCATTTGGTCTAGCTTGAGAGATTATCAAAAACAAAGAGTTTTAACATTTCTTGATCCTGATGTTGATCCGTTAGGTACAGGCTGGAATATTGCTCAATCTCAGACTGCGATCGGATCAGGAGGAATATACGGTAAGGGTTATCTTGAAGGGACACAAAGTCAACTCGATTTCATTCCTGAAAGTCATTCAGATTTTATTTTTTCTGTTATCGGTGAAGAATTTGGATTGCTAGGTATAACACTTCTTTTTATTGTGTATGGAATAGTGATTTGGAGAATTTTTAAAATTGGTTTTAGCTCTGAGACTGCATTCGAAAGGCTTGCGTGCTGTTCTTTAGGTTTCATTTTTCTTTTATTTATTTTAATCAATGTTTTAATGGTTATAGGTATAATCCCGGTTGTTGGCGTCCCTTTACCCCTAATAAGCCAAGGAGGTACTTCAATAGTTGTACATTTAATGGCATTTGGAGTTATTCTTTCTACTAAGAAATCTCGTTTATGAATTTAAAAAAGTTATTTTTGATCTTTTCTTTGGTGTGCACATCTTGTCAGACCATTTATGCAGATTATTCTTCACGTGAAGAAGTAATTGACTTCATTAATTATATGTCCAAGAAGCATGGCTTCGATGAATCTTATCTTGAATCCATCCTCTTTAAAGCCCTTCCTCAAGAAAGGGTTATAAGAATAATGGATAGACAGCCCGAAGGTACAATGACATGGGCTCGATATAAAGAAATTATGGTAACTGAATCCAGAATTTCTGCAGGTAAAGAGTTTATAGCTTCACATAAAAGTGACTTAAAAAAAGCTGAAAGAGTTTATGGCGTTCCAGCAGAAATTATTGCTTCGATCATAGGAATAGAAACAAGATACGGTAGGATAAAAGGGAATATAAGAGTCATAGATTCTTTATCTACTTTAGCTTTCGATTATCCGAGAAGATCAAAATTTTTTAAGATTCAGCTAGAAGAATTTTTATTACTCAGCAAGGAAGAAAATTTTAACCCTGAAGAGATAAAAGGATCTATAGCAGGTGCTATGGGCTATGGACAATTCATGCCTGATAGCTATAGAAAATATGCAGTTGATTTTGATCAAGACGGTATAAGAGACATATTAAATAATCCTATTGATGCAATAGGAAGCGTAGCCAATTTCTTGAGTAAAAAGGGGAAATGGAAACCCAATACCCCAATAGCAATTAAAGCTGAAGCCTTAACTATCAGTGGGCCAATAAAATCATCCTTCAAGCCTTATATGACTAGTATGGAGTTAAAAGACATGGGTTTAGAAATTTCAGAGAAGATTCCAGGAAATTTAAAATTTGTTCCTATATCCCTTGATTTAGAGGAAGGTCACGAATATTGGCTTGGTTTTGATAATTACAACTCTATATCAAGGTACAATCGCAGTAAGCTATATGTTATGGCTGTGTTTGTATTCAGTAACAAACTATCTCAATACTTATAAAATGAAAAACCTTTTAAAATTTATATCGATATTCATTCTATTTAACTCAATCTTCGCTAGTCTTCTTTCTGGAGAAGAAAGCTTTATTCCTAAACCTCCCTCACTAAATGCTACAAACTATATTCTCATTGATTCAGTTTCGGGCAGAGTATTAGCTGAAAATGGTTCAGATGAAAGGATTGAACCAGCAAGTATCACTAAGGTCATGACCGGTTTTGTAGCCGCCGATCAAATAGCTAAAGGTTTCGTTAGTCTTGAAGATGAAGTATTGATAAGTGAAAACTGTTGGAGGAAGGGTGGTTCAAAAATGTTTATCAGAGAAGGTACTCGAGTGCTTTTTTCGGATTTAATGAAGGGTATGGTTATACAGTCTGGAAATGATGCTAGTTGTGCTATAGCAGAACACGTAGCAATTTCTGAAGAAGGTTTTGTAGAACTTATGCAGCTGTATGTAAAAGAATTAGGAATGGAGAACACTCAGTTTAAAAATGTAAGTGGTTGGCCTGATCCTGAGCATTATTCATCGGCAAGAGATTTAGCCTTACTTACTAAAAATTTAATTGATAGATACCCTGATCATTACAATCTTTATAAAGAAAAGTATTTTACTTATAACGAAATTAAGCAACGCAATAGAAACAGCCTTCTTTGGCAAGACGAGTCTGTTGATGGGGTAAAAACTGGACACACAGAAAGTGCTGGATATTGTTTAGTCTCTTCAGGAGTAAGAAATGATACGAGATTAATAGCAGTAACTTTAAGAAGCTCAACTGAAAAGGCAAGACTGACTGATAATAGAAGACTCCTCGATTATGGTTTTAGATATTTCAGAACTAAAAGAGTGCTTGAAGCAGAATCTGTTCTCATTAGTGAACAGGTGTGGGGTGGTGAGGTCGAAACAGTTAAATTATCTTCTTCGGAAGATTTATATCTTACTCTTTCACCAAGAGACTTCCCTAGAGTTGAACCAAGGATTGAACTCAATGATTACCTCCAAGCTCCATTAAATAAGGGGCAAGTGGTAGGCAAAGTAGATCTTATTCTTGACGGAGACTCTCTAGCATCTATAGACCTTATTGCCATGGAAGGAGTTACGCCTTTAGGTTTTTTTGGAAGGGCTTGGTCGAATATTAAATTATTGACTTATCAGTTCTTGATGGAAGAGTAAATTTACTAGATGTGGGCTTATCTCAATGGTCAAATTCTAAAAGAAGACCAAGCATTTATCTCTCCACTAGATAGAGGCTTCACTTTTGGAGATGGTGTCTATGAGGTCATCCCTTGTTATGCTGGCAAGCTATTCCTCTTTGAGGATCATTTGAAAAGGTTACAAACCTCGCTAGAAAAGACTTTTATACCTTTTACAGATGACATTCAAAATCTAGATAAGATCTTACTTGAACTTCAAAAAAGAAATAAATTTTTAAATCAATCTTTCTATATCCAGGTAACAAGGGGTACCGACGTTGTCCGATCTCATCAAGCAGAAAAGAATTTGAAGCCAACAGTTTTTATTACTTCTCAAGAACTTCAAGAAAATCCATTTAGGATAAATCCTAATAAAAAAGGGATAAAAGTCAGATTAGAGGAAGATATAAGGTGGCATAGGTGTGACATAAAGACTATAGCACTTATGGGAAACACGATGACTCTCCATGACCCATCTAAGCCCAGTGTTGATGAGATTTTTTTTCATAAAGATGGGATGATTAGTGAAGGATCAAAATCAAATATTTTTGTTTTTTATAAAGGACAGGTGTTTACGCCTTCACTTCGTCAGAATATCCTTCCTGGGATTACTCGTAGCTATATTATTAAAGAAATGCAGAAAAATAATATTGAAGTAATTGAGTCTGAAATAACTCTTGAAAAATTGTTGGCTTCAGAAGAAGTCTGGGTATCAAGTTCTAATAAACAAGTTCAGCCTGTTTCAAAAATAAATGAATATATCCTGCCAATTAAAGAGCCTAAAGATTCAATGTGGTATAAGGTTTTGGAGTTTTTTCAAAACTAAAAATCTAAAGCTAATTCTCTTATGGATTGCCAGGGGCTTTTATCAGATAAACCTTTGATGGCTGCATCAATCTCAGCCACATCCTGAAGTGATTTCTTAATTTTAGATCTAGATAACCTTTTTGCCTTTTCATTGAGTGAATCTAAATAAAATCTTGGCCCCCATATATTTCTAGTAGATCCCTCCTCTATAACTTTATAGAGGTTAATGATTTCTTTTGATAGGGCCCATAAAATTAGAGGTGGTTGTGTACCTTCAGCCTTGAGAGTTTCAATTATTCGCACAGTTCTTTTTTTCTCTCCCAATAAGAAAGAATTTGAAAGATCAAAAATACTATATTTAGCAGAGTTAGAAATTGATTTTTTCATATTCTCCATCGACACATTTTGATCAGGAAAGAGTAGTGTTAATTTCATTAACTCTTGTGTGGCAGCTAATAAATTTCCCTCCGTTTTCTCTGCTAAAAGAAATATTGCCTCTTTCGATAAATCTATATTGAGGTTTATAGATTTTTCTTTTATCCAGCCCGGCATAGAATTTTTATTCACCGGAGGTTCAACTACTAGAGTCCCGTTGGACTCTAAAGCTTTTGCCCACGCACTAGTTTGTTGTTTCTTATCCAGTCGCTCAGCATGAATGATAACAAGTTTATTTTGGTCAGGTGATAAACAGTAATCTTTAATTGCCTTAGAACCTTTATTACCAGGACCAATAGCTAAAAGTTTTATTTCAATAATTTTTTTAGAACCAAAGAGATCAAAATTTTCATTTTCGGAGCTCAAGAAAGACCAATCAGAATCTTTTGTAATTATATGAGTCTGTTTGTCTTCAAATCCTTTAGTTTTACCGAGCTTAATGACCCGATCGGTAAGATCAGCTATTTGAATAGATTCTTCTCCAAAGAAAGAATAAATTCCTAGAAGTTCATTCTCTATATTTTTTAGGAAGTTGGCCTTACTTAATTTCATTTAAATTAGCAGATATAACAAACTCCATATTTCTGATGGCCTTTCGAATAAAATCTTCTTTGGTGATTTCTTCTTCTCTTTCAAAAGCTAGTAAATCAGATTGATTAAAATCTATATAGCTTATATCTTCGAACGTGTGCTGTGTTTCTCTTGCTCCATTTATCTTCAAGCTATAGAGAATTTTGTAGTCTAGCCTTACTTGTGTTGTAGTTGCTCCAGGCCCGGCCGAACCAACATACCGATTAACGACATGGTTTAGTATTTTGATAGAGATTGTAGATTGAGAATCATAGGAGGGATTTAGGTAACCTTTGAGATTGAGTTGATTTTCCATTTCAAGATTAAGAAAAGAGTTATTAGCATCCAATGAAATAGTCTGATTATCTAAAGAATTTGCATAGTTTCTCAGTTCGAAACCGCAAGCACTCAATATAAGAGATAGAATAAGAACAAAATTTAAATAGGCAAAAGATAAAGGTCTCATGCGACGATATTGATGATTTTCCCTGGTATGTAGATTATCTTCTTCACTTCCATTCCTTCGAGATGCTTTTTAATTTTTTCATGCTCGAGTGCTTTCTTCTTAGCTTCTTCTTCAGAGCAGTTTTTGTTAATTTCAATTTCAGCTCTAAGTTTACCATTTACTTGAATAGCTATATTCAAGCTATCATCTTCTAAAAATAATTCATTTGCTTCAGGCCATTCTTTATCAACAATCGACTCTTCAGGATGAAGTTTCCACCACAAGTGCTGACACAAATGAGGAGTTATTGGAGCGAGCATTAATAAAATAGATTCTATAGCCTCATGAGCTGCAAATCTCATTTCGGGGCCGGAAGAGGCATTCAAGAATTCTTTCGGAATCTCATTTGAAAGTTCCATAACAGAGGCAATTGCTGTATTAAAACTATGTCTTCGAATATAGTCATCTTTTACTTTTGCTAAAGTTTTGTGAACTTTGGATCTTAATTTTTTTATTTTTTCATCTGAAGAAGATATTTCCTCGATCTCACTCGGCCCGGCAATAATATGCTGGTTAACTAATCTCCAGATTCTATTAATAAATCTATGGGCTCCTTGCACGCCTTGATCAGACCATTCTAGCGATTGTTCAGGAGGTGCTGCAAACATTACAAAGAGCCTAACGGTATCTGCTCCATATTTATCTATTAAACCCTGAGGATCAACTGTATTTCCTTTGGATTTAGACATCTTAGCTCCATCTTTCAAAACCATTCCTTGGCAAAGCAGATTGTCAAAAGGCTCATCTCCATCAACTAGGCCCATATCTCTCATACACCTAAAAAAGAATCTAGAATATAAGAGGTGCAAAACAGCATGCTCGATACCCCCAATATATTGGTCAACAGGAAGCCAGTATTTAGCTCTTTCGTCGAGCATGGATTCCTCACTGTCATGACTTGCAAATCTTGCGAAGTACCAAGAAGATTCAAAAAAAGTATCGAAAGTATCTGTTTCTCTGACCAGATCTTTTCCTTCTTGATTTACTTTTAAGAACTCTGGCATATCTTTAAGCGGAGAACTAACACCTTTAAATTCAACTTTACTCGGTAATTTGACTGGTAAGTCTTGGGCTTGAATAATTCTTTTGCCATCAGTAAGAACAGGAATAGGCGCTCCCCAATATCTTTGTCTTGAGATACCCCAATCTCTTAGCCTAAAGTTAGTCTCTCTGTTTCCGCAATCTAATTCTTTAGCTTTATTCTCTACAGATAAAAATGCCTCATCAAAGGTCATGCCATTGAATTCTCCTGAATTTATAAGAATATTTTTATCTAAAAAGGCCTCTTTTAGCGGATCAGAATCAACCTCATTTTTAATGACTTGCAATATAGGTAAATTATATTTAGTTGCGAACTCAAAATCTCTTTGGTCATGAGCGGGTACTGCCATAAGAGCTCCAGATCCATAATCACTGAGAACAAAATTTGCGATCCATATAGGAATTTCTTCTTTTGTAAACGGGTGAATTGCATATAAACCTGTGGAGACACCTTCTTTTTCTTGCTTAGCAAATTCAGCCTCAGATTGTTTTGTTTTATTTTGTTTTTCAATAAAACTTTTTATATCACCCTTATCATCACTTAAGTCAGTACATAAAAAATGAGATGTGGATATGGCAATGAACGAGACTCCCATTATGGTATCCGGTCTTGTAGTAAAAACATCAATCTCCTCATCTCTATCTTTTATATGAAATCTAAGATTCATACCTTCAGATTTCCCAATCCAATTTTTTTGTTGAAGCTTTACCTGCTCAGGCCATCCTTTTAATTTATCAGTACCCTCTAAAAGTTCCTCGGCATAATCAGTAATTCTTAGGAACCATTGCTTAAGTACCTTTTTTTCTACTTCAGCTCCTGATCTCCAGCCTTTACCATCAATTACTTGCTCATTGGCAAGAACAGTTTGATCAACCGGGTCCCAATTAACTTCTGCTTCTTCTTGATAGGCAAGACCTCTGTCCATCATTTGGTGAAAGAACCATTGCTCCCATTTATAATAATCAGGTTCTGATGTAGCAAATTCTCTTTTCCAATCATAAGCAAAACCTAATTTTGTTAACTGAGTTTTCATACTCTCGATATTATCTAAGGTCCATTCTGAAGGCTGTACCTCATTATTAATGGCTGCATTTTCTGCAGGCAGGCCAAATGCATCCCAGCCCATTGGCTGCAATACGTTTTTACCTAGCATTCTTTGAAATCTGCTTATTGCATCTCCTATAGAATAGTTTCTTACATGACCCATATGGATGGAACCACTTGGATAAGGAAACATACTTAAACAATAGAATTTTTCTTTACTCGGGTCTTCAGTGACAGAGAAAGTATTGTTCTCTAGCCAAAACCGCTGAACCTCTTCTTCAATGTCTCCCGGTTCATAAGGGAGATCTTGTTCTGACATTATTATTTATCCTTATTGAGGTTTTCCAGATAATTTATGTTGAAAGTCCCATTGATAAAATTAGGGTCTTTTATGAGTTTCCTATGCATATCTAGATTAGTATCTATTCCTAGGACATACATTTCATCTAAGGCTCTTTCAAGTCTTGCTCTAGCATCTTCTCTATCATTTGCCCTGCAAATTACTTTAGCTATAAGAGAATCATAATAAGGAGGGACCGTATAATCCTTATATAAATGTGAGTCCATTCTGACTCCAATGCCACCTGGAGCATGATATTCAAGGATCTTTCCTGGTGAAGGTAAATAAGTATCTGAATTCTCAGCATTAATCCTGCACTCAATGGCGTGACCTTTAAGAACTATATCTTCTTGTTTTATTTTTAATTCTTCATCTCTTGCTATTCTCAACTGGAGTTTAACTAAATCAAGGCCTGTAACACTTTCAGTAACAGGGTGCTCAACTTGAATTCTTGTATTCATTTCAATGAAATAAAAGTTATCATTCTCATATAAAAATTCAAAAGTTCCAGCACTTGTATAGTTTAATTGTCGACAGGCCTCCACACATTGAGCATATATTTCTTGTCTCTTCTCTTCCTTGATTCCTGTTGCAGGGGCCTCTTCTATAACTTTTTGATGTCTTCTTTGCATGGAACAATCTCTGTCTCCCAAATGAAGTACATTTCCGTGTCTATCTGCCAAGACTTGTACTTCTATATGCCTAGGACTTTCAAGAAACTTTTCGAGGTAAACTGTTGAGTCTCCAAAAGCAGCTGCAGACTCTTGTTGAGTAAGCTCAATAGCGTCATCTAATTCTTCCGCTGAATGAACTATTCTCATTCCTCTTCCGCCACCACCAGATGCAGCTTTGATTATTACTGGATAGCCAATCTCTTCAGCTTTTTTGTGTGTATCTTGATCAATAGATCCAGTTGAACCAGGAACAATTGGTAGTCCCGCTTTTAAAGCAAATTCTTTAGCGGAGATCTTATTGCCCATCATTCTTATAACCGAAGCAGGAGGTCCTACAAAATCAAAACCACTTTTTTCAATCTTTTCTGCAAAGTCAGGATTTTCAGAAAGAAAGCCGTAACCAGGATGCACACCATCGGCTCCTGAGAGCTCCATTGCACTTATTATTGCTGGTATATTCAAGTAGCTTAGTGAAGAATCAGCGGGGCCAATACAAATAGATTCGTCTGCCATTTTGACATGCATAAGATCTTTATCTGCTTCCGAATAAGCAGCTACTGTTGGTATTTTTAATTCCTTAGCCGCTCTTAAGATACGTAATGCTATTTCGCCTCTATTGGCGATTAGAAGTTTATTAATCATTATTTAGAAATTTCAAATAAAGATTGACCGTATTCCACTGGTTCTGAATTTTCTACATTCACAGATAGAACGGTTCCAGAAAAATCTGATTTTATTTCATTCATCATTTTCATAGCCTCTACAATACATACAACATCACCCTCGGCAATGATATCCCCTACAGATATAAAAGGCTTTGCACCTGGTGAAGCAGAGGCATAAAAAGTTCCAACCATAGGAGAATTTATTGAATTAGCATCTTCTTTTGTTTCTTTTTCAGTAACAGATAAATCCACTACTTCTTGAGCAACAGCATCTTGAGGTAAAACTATAGATTGAGGTGCTATAGCTTGAGTTTTATTGGTGCTTTTAACTAACCTAACAGACTCTTCACCTTCTTGGATTTCAATCTCTTCTAGATTAGAGTTTTCTAACATTTCTATTAGTTTTTTGACTTTTCTTATGTCCATGATTTCTCCTGTTTAATTAAATTTTTTAAAAGCCGTATTTAAGGCTAATTCATAACCCTCAATTCCCAATCCAGATATCACTCCTTGAGCTATATCCGATAAGTAAGACATTTGCCTAAAATCTTCCCTCGCGTATATGTTAGATATATGTATTTCTATGAAAGGAATATTTACTCCTGATAGAGCATCTCTGAGAGCAATGCTGCTATGGGTTAATGCTCCTGGATTTATGATAATACACTTTACTTCTTTATCTCTTGCTGCATGAATGAGTTCTACCAATTCATGCTCAGCATTACTTTGATGACATATAAGTTCACAATTTGCTTTAGAAGCAATCATTGAAAGATTTTTTTCTATATCTGCTAATGTCTCTGAACCATATATTTCAGGTTCCCTAGTTCCCAAAAGGTTTAGGTTAGGACCATTAAGAAGCATGTATTTAGTCATTAATATGAATTTTGGTGAATTTAGACGATTTTAAATGAATTTTAGAGGAAAAGGTATAAGCATCTTATAAATTATTTAACTTATTTATTTCAATTTGCTTATTCACTGGTGGATAACAGAATCCTTGTGCATTACATCCTTGATAGGTGATGTTAATGAACTTGCTTTCAGGATTCAATATTAAGGTCTTCTCAACAGAATTAAAAAAAACATCTACATCTCCAAAATATATATCATTAATTCTTTCAGTTTTCCCAGTCGTATTAATTGATAGGTTTGTTTCCGGAGATGTTGTAATCTCAAATTTATCATTATAAAGAAAGCAGTTTTCTTTCATGGACCATGAAAGTATGATGCCTTTCTGTTGAATCACCGCTTCAAAAATAAATGCTTCATCAACTGGTAGAACCTTATTTTTAGATAGCCCATCCAAAAAGTTTGATTTAGCAGATAAATTTGTAAAAATTAATAAGAAATAACTAATGAACAAAAATCTCTTTAAAATTTTTTCTATATTTTGGGTAGCAGTCATTTTAGTTAGTTGTAC
>Ga0256412_1000131_pt1 | contig 11346 bp, 15 predicted proteins | sample WCR_74metaT_FD_190055 | JGI IMG/M metagenome (GOLD analysis project Ga0256412, IMG submission 190055) | Metatranscriptome of seawater microbial communities from Monterey Bay, California, United States - WCR_74 (Metagenome Metatranscriptome) | ecosystem: Environmental > Aquatic > Marine > Coastal...
GAGTCAAAAAGCGCACTCAACTAACAGCAGCTGTGAGTAGTAAATGGCGTTTAAGAACACAACCAGCCGACTTTACTAATTATGGCGTTAAAAACTTTGGATGTGACGTTACAAATGAAGGTTACTGTGAGAATGTAAAACAAAAAGCTTGCTTCAAGGAAGGATACAATGCCTGCCTAAATGAAAAGAACCTCAAGACTGTCAATGAGCTTAGACTGTAACATAAGGACACCACACTCCTTAAGTTGAATACAGCTGCCGCACAGATGCTCCATAAGGAAATTAACTGCATAGACACCAAAGATTCGCAGAAAAATAGACCTCTTACCTTTGATTGTGCAACCGAGACGACATTCGACAAATTGAAGACGAAGCTTAATAATCTTCCTGACTGGAAGAACTGCTAATTGATTCAATATCCAACTTTTGCCACCATTAAAGGAATGTACGAACTTGGAATTGTCAAATACGACTTCAATGAAAATAAATATGGAGCAATTCCAGCAACATAAGTTCCAATGACATTCAATGAAATGTTGAAACATAAAGAGACATATGATTTCATTGATAACCCTGCTACTCCAACTGGTCCATCTTTTAGAATCCAATCATATTATGGTATTGATAACCGAAATGGTACCCCTCCATCCAACACTGTAAGAAGTATCATTTGTGATACTAAAGGAACGTGGAAATCAAATAACCCTCTTACTTTTAATACATAGTCAGCTTATCCATCAGCCACTTGTTATGAATATGATCCTGCCACTGGATGGAAAACTCCGGCAACTGTATTAGTACCACTCGATTTTACTGGAAGTACAACATATAAAAACAGATTCAAGGAATATGCTAACAACTTCCTCCAAATCGTATGGAAGTCTTCTGAGACTGTTGCTTTCGCATAGAGACGTGACATGACTGTAGGCCTATTCTGTAATAAGGCAAGTGAAACTCCAACAGAATTCGGAAAGAACGTCGGAGCGAAATGTCTTAAATCTGGAAATAATGTGGATCAATGTTTCAACAAAATGAACAGAGATGCTACCAAGACACTAAGAGAGAAACATGGAGCTGTTGCACTCGAAGAGGACACCTCTGAAGCTGCAAATCTTGTTCAAAAACTCAAAGATATCAGTGACGCAGACTGGAAAAATGGTGCCATCAAATTACCTGAAAGAAATCTAGGTAAACAATCAGGCTGCCAAGATCTGTTCTACAAATTCGATGGTGCTGATGGAGCATCCAACTTAGCCTTCATGACCACGCCACTCGCAGTAAACCAATGGTATAGCTATAAGAAGTTCTATGACTTCGAAAAAGGCACAACCATTTACCCAGCTGGTGCAACTGATGCCAACAAGAAATAAATAGACAGAGATGCTGACTATCTTAAAGGATTGCTCTGGAGAGACTACAGAAGTGCTGCTTTCGCGTAGAGGGCTCCTTGGGTAGTTGGACGTTTCTGTACTAAAAATCAAAAATAAACCTGGCCATCTTCTGGTAAAACTGCAGTTGACAATGTCTACAATGTCAATCCAGTTTGCAAGACCAAAAAGACTGACTATAATAAATGCTTCAATAAATTGGCATTGAGATTCCATAACGAGCATAGAGCTCTTCGCAAAGGCACTCCTGCGCTTACCCTTGATGTAGCAGCAGCTACTTATCTTTAAGCAGCAATGGAGGAACCAGGATTTGCTGCCGAACAAAAGGTTCCATAGGTAGACAATTTCGGACCAGCATACTGTGGAGCTACTTATTACAAGAGAACTTCAACTGTCTCTTCTGGTACACCTGCCGTCGAATTCACCACTGAGGCCTTCGAAGCTTGGATGTAAGGAGAATTAGAATACGACCCTGAACTCGGAAATAGGAAGGTTGGTTCAACAGCTGCAGGATGGGATAGAGCTATGAAATTCGCTTAAGTTGTTTGGAAAAACACTAGCACTGTCGGTTTCGGTGTGAAAGGTGACACTGTGATTGCTTGGTACTGCAATGCTAAGGGTAATGTAGGAGGACCAGAAGACTACAAAGCAAATATTGGAGCTAAATGTATAAAAGATGGCTACAATTAGTGCTATAGTGATCTAGCTCTTGCTGCCCATAAAGTGAGGAGAGGATAGCATGAGGCAGGCAACAATCCACTTATCATTGATAAAATTGAATCAAAGAATATCTAGCAAAAAATGGAAAATACTTCTTCTCTGTACACAGGTGGCTATCTCTCTGGGTTACCACCTTCTAATTGCAAAGATAGTTGGTATGCAGAGACAGATCCAACAAAATTGCCTTTCATTCTCCCAACTTCAGATCGCGTAACAGAATAATGGTACTTAGGAAAGCAGTATTATGACTTCAAAGCTGGAACATTCAGCAAGGCACTTGTGAGATTGAAGGCTAAGGGTTCCAAAACTGCAGCAGAGACCAAACAACTTTTGTAATTGGAGGAGCACGCCTAATTCTTCGCTCGTATTGTTTGGAAAGAAACTACGAGAGTGTCCTTTGGCATCAAGGGAAGATGGGTCTATGCACGTTATTGCGATAAGGGTGGTGAGATTGTTCCCGACAAAGCAAAGAATAAGGCTAATCTTGCCCAAGACTGCATTCAAGATGGTGTTGATGTATGCTTCCAGAAAGCTGCTCTTCAAGCCCATAATGAATACAGGGCCAGGCACAGAGGTGGCCGACCTCTTGCTCCAGACCGAGCTGCCTCTGCTTACATTCAGTAAGTTTTATCCGGAACCTTCAATGGAGTTTTCAACTTGCCAACCGCATTCGCTGATTGTGGCGTCAATGTTTAGAAACTGTCTGATGGGGCCACACTAACTCGTGAGCAAAAAGCATACAGGGCTACTAAAGAATGGTACGGAGGATAAAATCTTTATAATTACGCCACAGGAAGACCCATCAACTCATCTGATCCTGACGCCCGCGCACGTTACGCTCAATTCGCGAAAGTCGTTTGGGCATCAACAAGTAAGGCTGGTTTCGGTCACAAGGGTCAGTGGGTTGTTGCCTTATACTGTGCAACCAAAGCAACTCCATTCGATTAAATCGCAAATTCAGGCAACATTGGAAGGCAATGCACCACAGAGGAAGTCAACCACTGTTTGAATGACAAATTGCTTGAGCTTCACAACGAGAAAAGACTCCTTCATGAGTCTTCTCCTCTGTAATACGATGGAGTCCTTGCAAAGACACTTCAGGTCGCTCTCAACACTGCTAGAGAACAGTTCAAGGTGGATGGGTTCAAACTGACACTACCAGCTGCCACAAAGTACGATGAAAAGTGTGACAGTAGTATGTATGTACACCCCGATGGTAGCACCAGCGATGTCAACGCTCTCGCTGCGGCTGCTGCTGCGCACTGGTACGGTGGAAATTCCGTTTATGACTACAAGACCGGAGACATGACCGAATTCACGGCTGCAGCTAAGCAGAAATATGAAAACTTCGGAAGAATGCTCTGGAAAGCTTCCACAAAAGCTGCATTCGGAATGATTGAGAGTACAGATGGAGAAACCAAGCGAGTTGTTGCTTACTACTGCGCAGACAGGCCTGTAGTTCGTGATCTTACCAATCCACCAGCAGTTCGTACTCCTAAAGAGGTGCTTGAGAATGTTGGTAGACTTTGCAAGAAGGACGGCTATAACGTTTGCTACAATGAAAGGGCCCTCGCCAGACATAACGAAAGAAGGGAGGCACACTCAGGCTACGTACCACTCGTACTGGACACTGGCATTGCCAAGGCCATTCAAGCCCAGCTTGAAGCCGCAGGCTTCACTGGAACCATCGCCAACGCAGATAAAGGCAAGTATGCCAATTGTGGCGAAAACACCTTTGTGCTTACAGACCAGACCAAGTTGAGCTCGGTTGCTCTAAGCAACTTGGCAAGCGACTTCTGGTATGATGGCCACCGCTTCTGGGATATCGCAGCTGGTGCCGCAAAAGCAACCAACACGGCCGCTCAGACTTCTCAAGCAAACAACTTCGCTCAGATGCTTTGGCAAGGTACCACTAAGGTAGGATTCGGTGTGCACAAGAAGTATGTTGTTGCTTGGTACTGCGAGGACAAAGCTGAACTTGGTGATGCAGCAAAAGCTGCTAAACACATTGGAACAGACTGCACTGCTCGAGGCTACAATGAGTGCTTCAATACCATCGCTCTCAAGTACGCCAACAAAGTCAGAAACAACCATGATGTTCGCCCATTGAAGCTTGACGTACCAGCGGCACGCGCGATTCAAGTGCTCCTTCGAAGCAGAGCACCAGGTAAATTCATGCTGCCTTTGCCACAGCTCAGACCTTACTACTACAGAGGATGTTACCAATCTTTGTACTTAGAGACTGATGCTGCTGCGGCACAGAAGCTCTCCAGCTCTGCCACTGCCGCCGAATACTGGTATGGTGGTGTCAAGTATTACGATTATGCCAACAACCGCCATAAGAGCCCAACGACAGGATGGGAGCCAGTGAAAGCTTCATGCCATCAAGCAGTCGGATTGAATGACCAGTATGATTACACTGCGAAGAAATACAGGGCTCTCAAGGCACACAACCCAAAGTCGACTCAAACATTCACAGAGTGCTTGAAGCGCTGCGCTAGCGTTGCTAAGGATGCGGACAAAGGCCATGCAGAGGGTTGTGTTGCTGCTGAAGTTGGTCCAAAGGGCAGTTGCCAACTTTACATTTGGGATAAAGATCTAGCTGGTCATACAGCAACACCTGTAGATTCAAAACTTGCCAAAGACGTTCACTGTTGGATGAGGCCACAATGGCACAGCTCCTCCAGATCAGCCAACTTTGAAAACATGGTGTGGAAATCTGCTGAAACTGTGGCCTTTGGTGTGAGATCTCCTTGGGCAGTTGCTTGGTATTGTAGACAACCTTATCCAAAGGCTTTGAGAGCAAGAACTGAAACAGACAGAAAAGCCAACGTTCTACAGACACAGATTGTAAATGGATACAATGCAGCCTACAACAAGGTAGCCCTCAGAACTCATAACGAAAAGAGAGCTAGACACTAGGACACTCCTCCAGTGAGACTGTATGAGGAAGCTGCTAAAGCAATCCAAGCAATCATGGACGAAGACACATTTACTGGACGAATGCCAGCCAGAGATAAGAGAGGGCCAGCATTCAGAGATTGTGCAGAGTCTCTCTTCACTTTGCAAGATCTTGCAAAGCTCAGCTTACTAGCCAGAGGAGAGAACGGTAAAGACCTTGCTACTGAGTTCTGGTATACCACCGGAGACAAGAACATTGATTACCGAACTGGTAAGCCAGTTCCTGGAGGTAACCCATAAGCCGTAGATGCATTGCTCCACATTATCTGGAAGACAACCAAGAAGGTAGGCTTCGGAATTAAGGGTAAATGGGTAGTGGCTTGGTACTGTGATGTCGCACCCCTCTCAAGCCTTGGAGAGGTTGCAGTTGAGAGTGTAGAAAGCTCTCCAGCATATGTTGAAGGAAGCAGCAGAAGGAGACTTCTCGCCTCGTCCCACAGAATGCTCGCAGCATCAGTTAGCAGACGTAGCAATGCCCTGGATGGAGATACCAGCACAGCTTTCGTGACAGCCAAGGGATTCAACGTTTATTTCACTATGAAACTCAGGAAGACAACTAAAGTCCAATCTGTTTCGATTACTAATGCCCAGACCAACCCAGAAAGATTCGACCGCTACAGAGTCCGAGTTGGAGAAAAAGCTTGTGGCTTTACAAATAAGGCAGGCGTAAAGGTGGCTGCTGGTAAAGAAGTAGTGGTAGCATGTGGAGAGGGCCCAGACTACATTATGGGAGACACTGTCACAATTGAAACAACAACAGCGACACACTTGTAGCTTGCTGAGGTTAGAGTTATTGGAACCGACGATAGCCAGGATGCTAAGGACAAAGCTTTGAAGGAGAATGCTGGAGCCTCTTGCAGCAAGAGAGGTTTCCACTCTTGTTTCAACTAGCTTTCCCTCGCTAGACACAATGATTACAGAGAAGGCCATGAACGAAAGGGTGCGGGTACCTATGATCTTACTGATCCACTTCAAATCAATGAATCAAATGCTATCGCTCTTTAAGCAGCTATGGCTAAGGCTGACTTCGCTGGTGAAGAATCACTGAAGAAGCATGTCCCAGCAGGCTGTTAAATGAGCTTCTACACTGAGAAAACCGCTGCTGCAGTTGCTGACCTTGCCAAGACGCATGCCGCAACTGATAGTTGGTATGGAGGTAACACCCACTATGATTACGCTTCAGGTACATACAAAGCTTCTGCAGGAGCAGATGCAAAGAAATTGGCTGACGCTTTCACCAGAATGGTCTGGAAAAGCACTTAGACTGTAGCGTTCGGAATCAGAGGAAAGCATGTTGCTGCTTGGTACTGCAGTCCTAGCGGAACGACTAATTCTAATGGTCAAGGAGAGACTGATGCTGACAAGAAAAAGGCACTGTATAAGAAGAATGTTCTTGATTCTTGCATTACTCTGACCAATGCTACGCCTCTCCAGATGTACAATCACTGCTTCAATGCCAGAGAGACAGCATCTCACAACAAGAAGAGAGACCTCCACGACTCCCAGGCACTCAAAGACAAACCAGCAATTGCCATCGCTATTCAGGATATCCTGAACAAGCTGCCAAGAGGAGAGCCTGTCGTGATGCCTAGCGCACCAAAGAGACCTGCTCTTTACCAGAACTGCGGTGAAAATGTATTCACTAGCAAAGATCGAAGGGCGCTTTTAACCTCTAGCGCTTCCACTGATGCATGGTATGCAGGTTCAGCTCTATATGACTTTACTGCACATAAACCTAAGAACACTGCAGTCACTGCTGCATCAGACTAGTTCACCCAACTTGTGTGGGCAGATTCTGAGGAAGTTGGTTTCGGTATTCGAGGCGACACAGTTGTAGCATGGTATTGCAAGGGAGGCAACAGTCCAAGAACCATATCCAACTTCAGGCAAAATGTGAACCCAGTTTGCATCACAGGAACCAAAGGATCTACGAGGTGGTACGAATGCTACAACAAGGGCGCCAGAGAGAGGCACAACCGATACAGAATCATCCATGGTGTTGAGACCACTGGTTTCACAGTTGATGCTCCTGCTGCTCAGGCTCTTCAAAAGATGTTGGATGAGGGCAACTCTATGGCTAGCAGACTGGACAGGCCTCCACAATACCAAAATTGTGGCCAGAACAAATTTGACGGTACTGACGCTTTCGGTGTAAGACAAAGTCATGAAGCAACTGACGCATGGTATGGCGGAAAGGAGCAGTACAATTTCGCTGGCGGTGTTCCTAAATCAGCCGCTTAACAACTTAGTGCTTATCAATTCACTTAATTGGTTTGGAAAGGATCCCCAGGCAAGAAGGTCGGCTTTGGTGTTAAAGGCAAGACAGTCTACGCTTGGTATTGTCCAGCTGGAAACACTCCAGAAACAGCCGATGCATTCAAAAAGAATGTTTTCACAGCTGGTGAAGCTTCACTTTGCGTTGATGATAAAGTGAATATTTGCTATAATAAGAGAGCTGTTCTTGCCCACAATGATGCTAGAAAACGCCATGGCTCACCACCTTTGACTTATAACCGTGCTATCGCAAAGGCTGCTCAATTATATCTTGAAAAATCATTAGGTCCTAGCTGTGCCAATTATTTCACAGGATCTACTAGGCAACAGAGACCCTACAAATACCAAGACTGTCATGAGAATTACTATCGACCAGTTAATGCCATTCTTGATTAGGTAGCTGAGAAAACCATGTCCACCGACGCTGCAACCACGCATTGGCTCGATGGTCAGTAATATTGGGACTATGATCAAGGAAAAGCAAAGAAAGAAGTTACAAGTTCAGCCTATCATCTCCAAGCTGAGCAGTTCCGAACCATGATCTGGAAGGGTACCAACATCCCAGCCGGCAAGACCCACGATGTCGGTTTCGGTCTCAAATGCGGAATAGTTTTGGCCTGGTACTGCCCGAACGCGCCCAAGGAGCCAACTGTTAGAGACATTCTCCGCAATGTTTGCAAAGATGATGGATCATGTGCCGACGCTGACTACGCATGCACAAAGACTGGCTATGATACCTGCTACAACACGATGGCAGCTGCGGCCCACAATGCAAAGAGAGTTAAGCACTGCTCCGGTGAGCCAATGACAGTTGATGCTAAGATGGCAAAAGCAGTCCAGTAAATGTTGGACACTGAGTAAGCACCAACAAAACCAGACAAGCGACCTGTCAAGTATAAAGATTGCTTCGAGAACTTCTACAAGGGCCTTGCTCCAATCACAGCAGACTAAGTCAGAGACACCAACCGTGCAACAGATGACTGGTATGCTGCTTAAGCAAGATATGACTTCGCTACAGGTGAAGGTAGTCCCCAATTTGTCGCCCAGCAGTTTACTGCAATCGTTTGGAAAGGAGGAGACAAAGCCCCAGCCAACAAGTTCACGGTAGCATTCGCTAGAAGGTTCAACTACGTCATCGCCTGGTATTGCCCAGCTGGAACGACAGGAATCAACTCTGGTGATAAAACAAGCTTCGTCAAGAATGTGCTGAAAGACACCTGCCCACGCCAATGCACAGATGATCTGCCAAACGACAGGTTCCGGAAATGCTATAACAATGGTGCAATTAAATATCATAATGCAAGGAGAGCGGAACATCGTGTCCCTAACCTTACAATTGATTACGATCTAGCTAAGGAAGCTCAAGCTCATGCTCAAACATACTATTCAGGAGGCACAGTTAAGGCTAATTCAAATCCTGATTGCTATATGAACTATTGGAAAGCTCCTCTGGTCGCATCAGCTTTGGACCATGAGAAAGCCACTGCCTACTGGTACGGATAGAACAAAAACTATGATTTCTCAAAGAACATCATGCAACCAGCTGCTGCTTATTTCACTGCAATGATCTGGAGAAGCTCAACGAAGGTCGGATTCGGTGTTGCTGGCACTCATGTCGTTGCCCTCTACTGTGATACTAGAGGTAATGATGAGGGTAGATTTGCATGCAATGTCTGCAGAAAAGGTGTTGGTTGTGACGAAACTAGGTGCCCAGCTCCTCAAACAGTCTGCTCAACTAGTGATGGTCTTGGCAACGCTGAGATTTCCCTCTCTGCAGACAAATCCAGGATGAGGATCGTTGCTACTGTCAAGAAAGGCTAAGTCTTCACTCTTACCCTCGGTGCCTCATCTAACGATTTACTCGTCTTCAGCGCCGGAGCTACAGCCACTCTTTCCAAGGTCGAAGACAGCAGAGCCGGTGCGGCTGGATCTGCTCCAGTTCCTGAAACCCGAAGTGCCTTGCAGGCTAGAGCTGTTGAGGAAATCTAGGGAGCCTTCATTAGATTCGATGTTACCAGAGCCTTGAGCCCAGGTCTTGCCAACCGTTACGACTTCACCAAGGGAAGGACCCACCCAATCGAATGGGCACAATACAAGACCAGCGCCGCTTAGACCACTGTCAATTGGGCTGCCAAGAACGACAAGGGAACCTGCTCTTTGGGTCTCAGTGACCTTGCTGCCGAGGCAACACTTTGCCCAGCCTCTAAGAGGAACAGTCTCACTGATCCAAATAGACAGAAGGATTGCTCACCACAGCTCACCACATCTTGCTACGACTCCACCACCTACCAGTTCTCTAACGCTAAATGCCCAGCTGACAGCTCTTGTGCAAGATGGATTGAAACCGGTGCCAACGGTGGTGCCTTCTACCTTGATGGATGTCTGTTGACCGAATATTGTGGAAGTACTGGAAACTACAAGGGCAGGACTGTCCAGTTTGACTGTCCAAACCCTCGTCAAACACCAGCAGGACCAGGAACACCAACTGGACCAGCTGGACCAGTCGACACAGCTCAAGGTACCAGGTGTACGCTCCAACAGGAAAATGATGTGAGCAACAAAAAGAGAGCCGCCACATGCTCTAGCTTCAGAGCTTGTGCCAACCCAACCACCAACCTCCCAGACAACTCTGCATGTGCTGCGAATGAGTCATGTGCCAGATACGCGTGGAAGGGCTCCAGTGGTACAGTCTATGCTTACCAACACGCCTGCGTCCTCCAGAAATACTGCGGTCTAACAGATGCCAGCCTTTCTGGTTGGGACTTTGACGGATCTCGATACGACTACAGCACTACGCTTGAGTGCTCAGGTACGTCAACCCCACCAACAACTTGCACTGGTGGCTAAGTCCTCACTGCCGGAGTCTGCCAATGCCCAGCCGGAACAAGCCTTCTGGGTGGAGTGTGCACAGCTCCTCCCGTAGTGACTTGCTTGCCAGGTCAATTCCTTCAAAACGGCCAGTGCACTTGCCCTGCAGGTCAGACTGTTACAACCACTGGTCTCGGCTGCCAGACCACCCTGCGATGCCTTGCAGCTCAGACCGCCTCTAACGGGGAGTGCACTTGTCCTGCTGGTTACGAGGTCATTCCATACGAGCCAGGATGCCAAGCCAGGCAACAGAGATGCCTCACCAACCAAAGACTGAACGCCCAAGGAGTCTGCGAGTGCCCAGCAGGTCAAGTCAAGACCCAATGGGAGCCAGGATGCTACGTAGCAGGCCCAGCTTGCCTCTCAGGATAGACCTTGGTAGGAGGAGTCTGCACTTGTGGCCCTGGTCTCGTGAAGACAAACACCGGCACAGGATGCCAAGCCCAGGCTGCCTGCCTAGGTGCCCAGTATAGAGACGCCACCGGACAATGCACCTGTGCACCAGGACAGACTGTGGTCACTTACGGAAGCGGATGTGTTGCAGCTGTCACTTCCAACTGTTTCGGAGTCCAGCAGCTGGTCGGTGGTGTATGCCAATGCGGTGCTGGAGAAAGAGCTGTCCCCTACGGAACTGGTTGTGAAGCCACCGGTACCGCTACCACTTGCCTCTCAGGCCAACGTTTGGTCGGCGGAGCATGCACTTGCCCAGACGGAGCCACCGTGGTCACTTATGGCTCAGGTTGCGTATACAGCGTACCAAGAGCATGTAACCCCAACCTTGAAGTCAGAGCTCCAGGAGGTGGCTGCCAGCGATGCCCAGCCTATCAAAGACCGCAGAATGGCGTCTGCGCTGCTCCAACTTGTGGGCTGAGAGAATTCCTTGACAGCAACGGCCTTTGCTTCCCATGTAATGCTGGAACTGTAGCAACTGCTGATGGAAGAAGCTGCAGATGGCCAGGAAGATCTCTGTTGCTTGGAGATGACATCCAGACCGAGGAAGCTCCCAGCGCAGAGGACGCTGACCAGTTCTACCTGGACGAGACGAGAAGCATCAAGTCCATGGTAAACAACCCGTGAGCTGAAGAGGAGGCACTGACCCACCGCTAACTTTTATATTCAAGTAATTGAAATTGAC
>Ga0256412_1000132_pt1 | contig 11314 bp, 10 predicted proteins | sample WCR_74metaT_FD_190055 | JGI IMG/M metagenome (GOLD analysis project Ga0256412, IMG submission 190055) | Metatranscriptome of seawater microbial communities from Monterey Bay, California, United States - WCR_74 (Metagenome Metatranscriptome) | ecosystem: Environmental > Aquatic > Marine > Coastal...
GGGCTAGAAGCCATGGATGCAAGTGATTTCCGCAAGCTAATCCACAACACGGTTCGTGCAGCTAAGGAACGCTCCATTGAGATGGGGAAAGAATAAAGGCCGGAACAACGTCCGGCCTTTAGAATGAAAGTTTATAGGAAGCAGCTTGCTACTCCATAGAAGCCTCAAGCTCTGGAACAGTCCACATAGCTCTTGTGCCTGTCGCGGCACGCGCTTCAGCAACAACGGATGCATCAACCGCGGGGTAATCATTTCCCCAAGCTTGACGAACGTAGGTCAACACATTGGCGATGTCTTCATCAGACAGCATGGCTCCAAGTGGTGCCATGATAGAGTTATACTCCGTACCACTTACCATGATAGGACCTTGTATTCCTGCAATGACGATACGGGCCAACATATCTGGATCTTTTCCTGCCCAATCGCTACCAGCCAAGGGAGGAAATGCACCTGGCATTCCTTGCCCCGTCACCTGGTGACAAGCCATACAATTTGTCATATAGATTTTTTCACCCAGAGCAATTGGATCATCCGCAGCCACTTCAACAATTCCTCCACCCTGCTCTTTTAGATCTGCAGCGATTGTCTCAAACTCAGCCGAAATGGATTTCTTTTCTAGATAATTAGCCGGATCGAAACCTCCATGGTTGCTTTTGAAATAAAGTAGCGCAACAGCCACAACGATTACACAGGAAAAAATCCCGAGAATCTGTGGAACTCCGACGGTCTTTTTGTCGTTTAGCGAAACCAGATCTGAGTCTTCCACAGTTCCGGAGTTATTAGAAATATATGGATCGTCGCTCATTACTTTAACCGTTTCGATTCAGTTAGATCGTAGTCGAGATTGAGGCTCTGCAAATAAGCAACTAAAGCCACACCTTTAGCTGTAGGAACCACTTCAGTTCCTTCAGCAGGTGTATCATTGCCTTGCAGGTCCAGGGCATTCACCGCTGGGGTACCACTAAATTCTTTCTCTTGGAAGAGTTGGGGATAATCCGGCATCGTTGTGGCATCCGCATGTAGACTTGGCTTGTAGAGATGCATGAATAACCATTCCGCGTCACGACGAGCACCGACATTGGAAAGATCGGGACCAAAACGGCGAGAACCGAGCATCGCATTATCATGCAGAGCATAATCAGTAGCTACGGACTGGCGTCCGCCCCAATCGCGATCAAAGTCTCCACCGTAACCAGGACGACGGACTTGTTGGGTGTGGCAAGCAGCACAAGCCATTTCCCGATACACCTCAGCTCCAGCGCCAGCCAGTCCTTCTGAACCGATTATGATGACGCCTTCGTCGGCTTTAGCCTGAAGTGATTTTACCGCCTCAGCGTTAACTCCACTGGCGCCAACAACTAGTAGGCACAACCAAGAGACGGCCATGGCACAAAAAATAATGGCGAATAAAGATGCGAAATTTTTCATGATTTAACTCCTTCCACCGGTTCGGTTTCAGTGCGGGTCAACTCTTCGATGCAGCTGTCGCAGTCCGGCTTGAGCATAGAGAACAAATTAAGAATAAAGGCACAATGACCGAGCCCCAGGAAGATCCAACCCATAGAACGGGCAGCCATAAAGTAGGACGTTTTTCGAACGACTTCTGAAAAAGGAATGGAGGCATCCATCATGGCAGTACCTTGCTTCCAACCACCAATAGCTAATGGAACAACAATCAGCAGAATTCCAATAAAGGACATCCAGAAATGGGATGAGATTAAGAAGCGCATCGGCCAGTCTCGTCCCATGATTTGAGGAACGAGATAATAGACCAAGCCAAACGCAGTCATGCTGAACACACCATAAATAACAAGAAAGCGGTGAGCATCCAGGAGAACTGTAAATTGAGTAACCTCAGCAATGCCGCGCAATGATAGTAGCGTGGCGCCAATCCCAGAGATCAAAAGTGCATAGGAAGCAAACTTTGCGAAAAGCAGCACATCGCTGTTTTCACTAATTTCCCCAACCTGTCTGAGAGTACCTACAAAATTGATACCAGTGATGGCGAGAAAGATAAGCATCAAAATGCTAGCTACGATACCCGCAGTAATGATCCAAGCTGGAAAAGGTCCACCGACAAGGCGAGCAACTCCTGCCCAGCTACCTGCAAATATCAGAGCAAAGAACCCGATATGGGACAAACTGTATGACAGAAGGCGTGTGCCCAACAACTTAGGGATGAGGTAGTAGAGACCAGCAACCGCAATTGCGCCAAACCAGAGCCAGGTCAAATTTCCTGCGAACCAGCTAGCTACCAGAGCTTGACTGACTCCAGAACTTGCATCCGAACCGAGCATGATCTTCGCCACGATCTGAATCCAGGGAAACACAAAGAGTGCTGCAATGATGAACCACTGTGAGGCATAAACGTCCTTATTGGTGCGGCTCGTAAATAACATAATCCCCCAAATAGAAATGACGGTAGAGGCCACAGCCATGGGTGCTGCGATGTATGCGGGAAGTTCAAGGAACTCAAAGGCTCTTAAGTCACCAATCAGAATTCCAACCACCCCAACTGTCAGAGCGATATTCCAAAATGCGCAGGCTATAATAAGTGTGAATCCCGCGCGCACTTCTGAACCGCTGAGTCGAGCCATCATCCAGATAGCGACGCCAAATGCCAGATTACAGGCAAACCCGTAAACTGATATAGCGGTGTAGGCGGCTTGAACTCGACCGGTAGTTAAGAAGGAAAATGAATCGAGAAAGGCTTGGTTGTGTGATTTCCATGCGGCCAGGTATCCAAAGATGGTTGCAAAAACCAACCACTTGGCACCCGACAGCAAAAAGACCAATACCGGAGCTTTCAGCGACTGATCGATGGCCGAAGTTCCCGAAGGATTGAGCAATGTATCCGTATCAGACATGGTGTAAATTAGTGGTTCAGTTCTTCGATTACCAACTCGGTGGCCTGCTCAACAGGGATACGAACCGTACCCTTTTCTTGGTCGACCCAACCGTAAGTGCTAAGTGTTTCCACTTCTTGCACACGCAAGTCAGCTGCTGATGGTGGTTGATCACCCGATTCTTGTGCTACCTCTACTTTGCCATTATCACTCAGCATGTTTGCCAAGAGGACAATCAAAGCGAAAACAACAATGGTAGCGAAGCCGACGAGTACCGAAGGCAAGATCGAAGATCCATTTGAATGAGATGAATTAGCGGCCATGGTGATGCAAAGATTCTGAGATTCTTGGATCCTTCACGGGAATGACCTGCGTTTTTGCCCAGCTTCTCATGAAAGACCAGGCGCAGAGTCCACCGATTCCGAGGAATGCAGCGATATCCCAAAGAGAGATGTAGAACGGATATGAGACAAACATCTCATAGTTTTCCCGCTTGGAAGGTAGGATGTTGAAATAGAGATCCAACATGTGGAAACAGAGTATCCACACCGAAATAAAGATCATGCGGCTCGCCTTCACTTTGTTTCTGTAAAACAGCAAGTAGATGAAGGTAAATAGGAAGTGCCCAAAAATGAGGCCCATACTGACCCACCACCAGGCTCCCTGCTCACGCATATTGTACCAGAATGTTTCTTCCGGAATGTTGGCGTTATAGATCAGGAAATATTGAGAGAAGCTGATGTAAGCCCAAAAGACAGTGAAGGCCAACATGAGACAGCCAAGGTCGTAAAGGTGACCCCGTTTGAACAGTCCTGTAAGCGGTCCGTTCTTATAAACCTGATACAAACAAACTAGAGCGGTAATGGCCAGAGCAGCCCGCATACTGGCAGCAAAGAACCAGACGCCGAACATGGTAGAGAACCAGTGGAATTCGATGGACTTGATCCAGTCAATAGCAGCCATACTCAAGGTCAACGCGGTAAAGATCACTCCAACGGCAGACCACCAGACCAGCTTGTTCGTCCACTTGACATCACCGTCCTTATCCTGAGCAGCACTGTAGCTGCGCATCTTGTGAGAAAGGAAGATCCAACCTGCGAAGCACACCACAACACCAATCAGGAAACGGGTATTGTTTAGATACCAGCTCTTTTTGGTGTAGAGCACATCGTCTTTGACTTTTTCAAAATCGATCCATTTCCAGATCAGACCATTATCTATGAAGTAGGTGATGATAAGGAAAACCGCAAAGACTCCAGCGAGTACCGGAAAGATAGAAGTGGCATGCTCAACTTGACGTCGAGGAACCGTTGACCAACCAGCACCAAATACATGGTGAATCAAGTTCAACAGCAGCATTCCCAAGCCAATGCTCAAGTAGAAGGTGAACATGACGAGCAATCCGTAAGCTGGACGTGCATTATGGTCCATGGCACCAGAGATGGCTCCGAAGATGGCAATCGCCAAGAAAACCAATCCGCCGACACCGCAAAGAAAGGGCCAATTCTTTTTACCTGAAGCGGCTACCGCTCCTGAAGTTGTTGCTTCGCTGCTCATAGTCCCAAATCCTTTCTGCTGGCCTGAGGCACGTCTTCGACGGAAGCATTTTGCGAACGCTGTAACACGCGCATGTAGGCGATGACCGCCCAACGCTCTTCCGCAGACAACTTATCTGCATAGGCTCCCATGAGGCGTATGCCATTGGTCACTGTATTAAATATCTCACCTTCTGGCATATCGCGCAGACGATCGTCGTGGTAAGTAGGAGTGATAACCATACCGCGGAACTTAGTCACGCCGTTGCCATCACCGACTCCACCGTGACAAGGGGTGCAGTAAATTTGGTATTTACCGGCACCTAGTTCAATCAGCTCGCTAGTAACGGGCATTGGAAATCCGTTTGCCCAAGCGTCACCGTCTTTACCAAAGTGAAAAAACTCGTCGTCTTTAAGGTTACCCCGAGCGATGGTCCCAGTAACTGGCATACGATCGGTGCGACCATCCGCAAAAAACGCAGACGCTCCTTGAGGCTTGTATTTGGACTGATCATCCATGTCCGGGAATACTTCCAAAGGTGGCTCGGTAAAGGTCGTTCCACGGAATCCAAGAATGGAAACGATGGAAATAACCGCCAAGGCGTATATGAAGAGAAAATATTTCATGATCAGTCTTCGAGCTCCTGGATGTTGGTTCCGCCAATTTCATGAAGGAAGGCCTTGGTTTTGTCGGAGTCGTATAATGGATCCGAAGCTTCGATTGTGATACGCAGGATATCATCGGTAGTGCCCGCAAAGTTCTTAGCTTTCATCACAGGATGATAGTGACGAGGCAGACCGTTCAGAATGAACATTCCAGCAATGGTCGATAGAGCAGCCAAGAGAATCGTCAGCTCATACATGACCGGGAATGGAAAGACCGGACTAAAGAAAGGCTTACCTCCAACAATCAATGGGTAGTCAAAGGCATTCATATACCAGGCGATGAACGTTCCGGTGCAAAAACCGATACTTCCGCCGATAAAGGTAAAGAAGGGAACTTTGGAACGTTTGAGTCCCATAGCATCGTCCAAACCGTGAACAGGAAAGGGAGTGATGCAGTCCCAAGACTTGAACCCTTCGTCGCGGCACTTTTCCGCTGCCTTCATCAAGGCCAGTGGATTTTCAAAATCGGCTGCAAGGCCGTATGTGGTGTTATCAGACATACTTAATTCCTCCGATTAATGGTGCCCTCCTTCGTAGTGATGCGGATCCGCTTGTGGTGTCACTGCTTTTACCTCGGCAATAGCAATGAGCGGCAGAAAGCGCAGGAATAGAAGGAACAGCGTGGAGAACACTCCAAAGGTTCCGAAGAAAGTGAAAATATCGACCCAAGTCGGTGAGTAGTAACCCCAGCTGGATGGAAGGAAGTCACGAGCCAGAGAAGTAACCGTAATTACGAAACGCTCGAACCACATTCCTACATTCACAAAGATTGAGATGATCCAAACAACGTGAGGACGTTCGCGAATGGCCTTGAACCAGAACAACTGCGGACAAATCACGTTACAGGAGAACATGGCAATGTAGGACCAGGCGTAGATTCCGAATGCACGATTGATAAATGCAAAGATCTCAAACGGATTGGCTCCGTATGCAGCGATGAAGAACTCCATCGTATAGGCATAGCCTACAATGGTTCCAGTCGCTAAGGTGATCTTACACATACAATCGATGTGGTGCTGGGTAATCAGATCGTGCAAACCGTAGATCGCGCGAAGCGGCAACATCAAGGTAAGCACCATTCCGAATCCGGAAAAGATCGCACCGGCAACGAAGTAAGGTGGAAAAATGGTGGTGTGCCATCCGGGAACCAGAGATACGGCGAAGTCGAAGGATACGATCGTATGAACCGAAAGAACCAGTGGCGTAGATAGACCCGCGAGAAGCAGGTAAGCCATTTCGTAGTTGCTCCAGTTTCGATTTGATCCGCGCCAACCCATGGCAAAGAAGCCGTAGGCGAATTTGCGGATCTTGGTCTTCGCACGATCCCGCACGGTGGCAAGGTCAGGAAGCAATCCTACATACCAGAAGGCGATCGAAACGGTCGCGTATGTAGATACCGCAAATACGTCCCAGAGAAGCGGGCTACGGAAATTAGGCCAAATGGCGTTCGCATTGGGTAGTGGAAACAACCACCACGCAAACCAAACACGACCCACGTGAAAAACCGGGAAGATACCCGCACAAGCCACCGCGAAAATGGTCATCGCCTCAGCTGCACGGTTAATGGTGGTCCGCCAAGGTTGTTTTAATAAACAGAGAATCGCAGAAATCAAAGTACCGGCGTGACCGATACCAATCCAGAATACGAAGTTTACAATCGCCCAACCCCAGTTGATCGGATTGGCCAGGCCCCAAACACCCACCCCGGTTGTTACCAGGTAGGTCAGACCGATTGCGGTAAAGGATGCTAGGAAAACCGCACAACTAAATGCTACCCACCACCAAGTCGGTGTCTTTTCTTCAACGATGCCACAGACTTTGTTGGTAATCCAACTGAAGCTGCGGTCGTTTTCGACGAGCTTGGGTCTTGGTTTGTGCGCGGGCTTTACTTCGGCCAGCACTTCTGGAGAAGCTGCTGCTTTTCCATCTAGAGAGAATTGATCAGAAAATGCCATAATCTCGAAATGCTAAAAATTAATGACCGTTGTGGCCGCTATCCTCTGTAGCGTGTGCTTCATCGCCGTGTGAATCGCCATGACCATCTCCATGTCCACTTGCTTCATTGTATTCCAAATGACTGAGTGGGTTATCGTAGAAGTCCGGCATAAGCGGATTCGGGTTACGTAACTTGGCGAGGTAGGTGGTGCGCGGACGTGTGTTCAAGTAAGCCAACACACCGTAGTCGCGGTTGGATTCCTTGAGCTTGGAAACGCGAGATTCAGGATCGGAAACGTCACCGAATACAATCGCATCAGCCGGGCAGACTTGTTCACAAGCCACCTTGATAGTGCCATCTGGAACTTTAACATCGCCAGAATCACGGGCTTCGACCTTCTGGTCGATCTTCGCTGCCTGGATTCGCTGGAGACAGTAGGTGCACTTCTCCATAACTCCACGCATGCGGATGGAAACCTCAGGATTCTTGCTCATCTTCTTGAGCTCATTCATTCCCTTCGGTCCAAGTGGGCCTTCATAATCGCGACCTAACTCGCGATCATTCCAATCGAAAAAGTTAAAGCGGCGAACTTTGTATGGGCAGTTGTTGGCGCAGTAACGCGTTCCAACACAACGATTGTAAGCCATCACGTTCAGGCCTTCATCATCGTGAACCGTTGCATTCACTGGGCAAACAGACTCACAAGGTGCCGTTTCGCAGTGCTGACAAGTCATCGGCTGCAAAGAAACCTGCGGATCGGTGGGGATCTCATTGGTGTCTTTTCCAGGACCTGCAGAATAGTAACGATCGAGGCGGATCCAGTGCATCTCACGTCCACGAAGCACTTGTTCGCGACCGACCACTGGAATATTGTTCTCAGACTGACACGCAATCACACAAGCGTTACAACCCGTGCAGGTATTCAAGTCGATGGACATCCCCCATTGGTGGGTGCCAGTGAACTCTGGTGATACGTAAGCCGAGTTACCACGGTTGTTATCACCCGATTTGACCAACTCTTGGAGAGCGACCGTATCGCGACGGTTGCCTCCGTTTTCATCCAGGCCGAGAATCGCAGGTGAATGCGACTCCATTCCCATATGGTCAACAAAGTCGGAGTGCTCTTTATAAAAATCGAGGTTGGCTTCGCGAATAATCGCACGTCCTTCCATGGACCAGTGCTCTTGCGTATCAGCAAGTTGCTGAACACCACCTACGTTTTTCGCTGAAGCGCCTGTGACAGAAGAACTTCCAGCCACGGTTCGAAGTGCGTAAGCATTAAAGCCACTACCCTCTCCCACGTTTCCAGTCACTGTGCGACCATAACCTAGAGAAACCACAACTGTGTAGTCTGGCAGACCAGGTTGAACGTGAGCGGGACCTGTCAGCGTTTTACCGTCGACGGTAATTTCGATGATATGACCTTGCTCTTTTCCGCGTTTGTGGGCGTTAGGGTTTTTGCGAACAACCTTGACCAAAGTGTTACCGGCAATTACGCCAAGCTCTGCGCCCAACTTAGGAGAAACTAGGAACGCATTGTCCCAAGTCAATTTGGTGACAGGGTCCGGACATTCTTGAAGCCATCCGTTGTTATTAAAACGTCCGTCATCGAGACTTGGGTCTCTGAGAAAACGAATTTCTAGATTGCTCGAAGAGGTCTTGGCTAAACCAAGACTTTCCTCAGTCAGTAATTGACCAACGGCAGCCTGGTCAAGGCTCACAGAAGTACTACGACTAGCAGAGCCAGCCCAGTAACCATCGTGCAGAAATTTTTCAAATGCTTTGGCTCCACCTTCGAGCGAACTGGTGAGAGCGTCCGATACGATCTGGAAACCTTCCTTGGCCTCACCATTGATGATAATTTCCAACACTTCACTTTCGGTCAGACCTTGGAATAGCGGAAGGATCATTGGCTGGATAGCCAGGACAGTGCCATTGTATGCAATCGCGTCTCCCCAACTTTCGAGGAAGTGAGCAGCATTGATGTGGCAGTCAGAAACTTCTGACGTTTCATCGAAATATTCACCAAGACGAATTACCTCGTCTACCTTCGCTTGAACAGAAGACCAATTGAGGTCGGCAGGTGCGTTGTAAACTGGATTTCCGCCGAGAACAACGAGCGTCTTTACGGACCCACCGTTGATGGATTCTGCTAGCTCAGAAATGGAACTCGAAGAGCTTTCAGGAATACTTACGTAATTTACGGTGCTTCCTTGAGCCTGGAGGATCTCGTTCATTGCAATCGTAAGTGCATGAACACTTTGTGGTTGGTGCGGACCAGCGACAACCACTGCGTTACCTCTATGGGCGAGCAGATCTTTTGCGCATTCTTCGATCCAATGAGGATCTACGTCCAGGCCTTCGCCGGTTGCTTTAAGAGCATCAACGGCGTTGGCTCCTATTCCAGCTTGCTCCAAAATGGAGGCCGCCATGAGCGATGCCAGTGCTGGAATATCAGCAGAAGCGACTCGCAGACGGTGATCAGCCATACCACCCGAAATGGAGTAGTAAGATTCAGCCGCATAGAGGCGGTTCATTTCAGGATGATCGTCGTCCACCTTGCGTGCTTTTGAGAACGCCAAGGTATCAGCCAGGTGATTCGGGTCGCTGTAAAGGAAGTCGGCTTCCAGAGACAAAACTCGTTCCGCTTTAGAATAGTCGTAGATTGCACGAACACTCTTTCCAAGAACCTTGGCAGCCGCTGTTTCAAAATTGGATGTCTCGATCGCGTCATACTCGGCCCAAACTGCGTTGGGGAGTTTGGCTTTGAGCTGCTTCAACTGCGCTTGGCGAGTAACTGAAGGTATTCCCTCAGCGAGGAAGGCGAGGCCTTCTCCACCATTTTCAGCATACTTCTTAGAAACAGAAGTCAGATAATCCGCACGCTGAGCCTCAGTCAGGGTGCGACCGCCTTGGACGGTTTTCTTTGAACGATCGGGATCGTAGAGGTCTAGAATAGAAGCTTGAGCATATTGGTTGGTGCTACCATTGCTTCCTGCGACCAGGGCATTGCCTTCGAGCTTGGTGGGGCGACCTTCATGGGTCTCAGCCACCAAAGCTACCGGATCATTGCGGTGCGGCATAGCTGTTGCATAGAACAACGGCTTACCGTGCACGATCTCCTCGGGCTGCTTGCTGTAAGGCATGACATGCTTCTCCGGACGACGGCAACCCGTCAATCCAACGCCTGCAAAGGCAAATGAAGCTGACATGACTTTCATGAACTGGCGGCGATTCACGCCGTCCAACTCAGAAGCCCCTTCGGGAAATTCCCGGTGCAAATAGTCTTTGAAACCTTCTGTCTCGGCTAATTCGTCGAGGCTTCTCCAGTAGTGAGGCCCCTTGAGATCCGACTCGGAAGGTTCGGGATGTTTTAAGAACTTATTCATCGGTGACATCCTGAGCAGCTGGTTGGCGGATTGATTTTCCAGTGCTCTTTCATTTCATTTCCAAACTTAAGTTGAGCTTCCTTGCTCTCAGGACGCCAATCCAGATTGGTAATTTGATCGAGAGGGCGAAGTTTTTCTTCTGGATTGCGGTGACATTCCAAGCAGAACCCCATGCTAAAGGATTTTTCATGGCGGACTTCGTCCATTTCGTTCACTTGGCCGTGGCATTCGAAACAACTGATGCCGCGGTTCACGTGAACAGAGTGATTGAAATATACATAGTCGGGTACCTTATGTACCTGCACCCAGGGAATTGATTCCCCACTCGCAAGACTTTCGCGAACCGGCTCTAGCTTCTCACTCAGAACCTGAACCTGGTTGTGGCAGTTCATACATGTGCTGGTGGCCGGAACGTTGGAATGTCCGGATTTCTCCACATGGTTGTGGCAGTAGCGGCAGTCCAGACCCAATTCACCTACGTGGAGTGAGTGTTCAAATGGAACGGGCTGAACTGGCTGATAACCTACTCTAGAATACTTGGGAGTAAGGTAGTAAGTCGCTCCGGCCGTGATGGTCCCGATGACGATCAGTAGTGCGATGACTACCTGAAGCGGGGCCTTGTTAGCTTCTTTCGGAAAGATTGTAGACATAGTAAAAGTATCCCTTTGGGCCGCTCGTTAGTTAGAAGGAGCAGGAATGCGGATGAGTAGCATTGTTCGATTGCACCCTGATTAGCTCTCGCGTGAAACAGCGCGAGGATCCTGGCGAACTTTGAGGCGCACGTTCTTAGACGATGCATCCTGGTTATCTTTAGTAGAGCCGGTTGCGGATTTCCCTAGGAGAATCGACGCAAACCCAGCGCCCAAAAAGCCTTTCAGAAATCTCGGACGTGAAAGGTTTTCTTTGTTGTCTGCCATGAATAGTGGAGAAAAGAGATTATAC
>Ga0256412_1000133_pt1 | contig 11281 bp, 17 predicted proteins | sample WCR_74metaT_FD_190055 | JGI IMG/M metagenome (GOLD analysis project Ga0256412, IMG submission 190055) | Metatranscriptome of seawater microbial communities from Monterey Bay, California, United States - WCR_74 (Metagenome Metatranscriptome) | ecosystem: Environmental > Aquatic > Marine > Coastal...
CATAAATATTTGATCGGCGTATTACGCCGCGCAAGAAAGACCATTCGATCCAAGAGCCTCTTATGCATGATGGCAAGGACGGGAAGTTCTCGTCCTTGAGCGGATTGCAGTTCGAGACGTTCCATAAGATGAGGAACAAGCAGATCTTTGATGAACAATATGACGGAGGAGACGATGATTATAAACCGTTGTATGACGGAGGAGATCGAGATAAATCGGATGGTGGGCATCTTGATGGCCACGCAGAGCGAGCAGCTTTCAAAAAGCAGTTTGCTGAGCAGGTGCAGAGCCAATTACATGTCGAAGACAACGAGGTCATCAAGTTCAAGAATATGCTCATCTTTGAGCCGCAGACACTCCAGGCTAAGATGAACGCGATGTTCTAGAACTCCTTCGAGGCAGTATTCCTCGTTGGTACCGTTGCTTTGGCTGCCGCATTTCCATCGCTCGCCAGTATCATGATGTGGTTGGCTACCCACACTCTGCTGATCGCTTCCACCTGGAGGCCTCAGGCCAGAGTCAAGTGGGGCTTGGTCTTCCTCGGCGTTGATATCCTTGGTCTGATAGTCCTTATTGCCTCCAAGGTAGTCGTGATGACTACATGCAATGTCAAAGGCACTGATGCAGCAACAAGCACCAACCTTAAAGGCACCGAGTGCCAGAAATTCACAACATGCGAACATTATGCTAAAGCGACGTCAAACTTGAGATCTTGGGGCTACCACCTCCAGGATGAAGTTGGTTAATTGCCATGTGTTAAAGGTGTTGAGGCCAAGGAATATGCGTTCGGCTTCAATCAAGTGGCTTCTCTGATGTATGAGGGCTTGCTTTTGGTATGGTATCTCATGTGTGTGGCCTACTACTCAAAGATGAACAAGACCATCAAGAGGCTACGGAGCTAGCAATTCAGCGTCATCGCCATTAAGAACTTTGAATTGAAATCGCTGTATGACAGCGACTCAGATGGAGAAGGTGCTGCCAACGAAGCCCAAGCTCTCATGACCGGTGCCACCACAAGACGAGCAGCGGCTCTGTCAGAGCAGGATCAAGCAGCATAAGACAAGCGCAAATACAACGCATTCATGAAACAACTGACGAAGAAGGTGAAAAGAAATTACATGGATTGTGACTGGTTCTTGAAATCTAACAAAATCTTCTTCCTTGTCTTCCTCTTCTTTGTTCTAGCTGGGGCTATGGAGTTCAATAGCATTTCTGATATCCCAGCAATGGCCATGGTGTTGTTGCTCCTCTCACTCTATGCCTTCAGGAGAGAGTACTTCCTCGCATATGGGCGATTTGTCATGTTCATGGCCTACTATATGCAGTTTGCCGTCACCGTGAAGATTTTCTGGACTCTCCTGACGGTGGTTCCAGAAGTTCAGAAGTGGTTTGGGCGCCATCAGAAGAGCTCTGCCGTCAGAGTCTGCCTGCTTGTATTCGGAGTAGACGACGGCGCTGTGGATAAAGCCGCCTGTGTAGCATCAAAAACGTAAACGTGCTCGAATCATACCACAGAGAGTCAGCGGAGTAAAGCGCTGCAAGTCTTCTTCATGCTCATGGTTCTCTATTCGGTCCAGTGCTGGAAACAGCAACGATGGACTGCCATCAGGTATCAAACTGCCCAATTGGGCTCGAGTCTAGGAGCATACAGCAGATTCATCTGGAGCTTGAGGCATAGGGAAAAGGTCAAGGCTGAAATGGCCTTGATCGACCAGATGAGGAAGGACAAGGAAAAGGAAAGGAAAGCGAAAGCCATCAAAAAGAAAGCAGGTGGTCCAAAGATGAAGAAGAGACAAAAGAGTGGCGTGCTGGCCAGACTGAGAAAGCACTTGAACCGGTTCTTGCCATCACTTGTGGTCTGGGTCATGAGGATCTTGTTGACCTTCTAAGCTTACATGTACTGTGACGCCTTGAGTCTGTTCCATCTGACTTTTGTCCTTTCGACGTTCGTATTCACCCAGAAATTCACACTATATCTGAACATGGTGCTGATGATACCGGTCTATACCCTAGAGTTCTGCGTGGTGTACGCCATGAGGATCCCAGTTGTCCGCGACGAACAATTCATTTCACAATTCGCGCCATACTTCGACTTCAAGTACCATCTACCCGTACTAGAGCAGCTGCTCTATTTCAGCATCTTGGCATGCTTTTACATGTCTGTGAGCTGCTTTAAATTGGCATTCACTCACAACCAAGACAAGGGCATGAAGAGCTATTTCTTCAAGAGATGCAGAGAGTCAACCGTCTACAAATTCTTGTTTTTCTTTTTGAAGCACATTCAGACTCTTGTATTGATATGTCTGTTCGCCAATGGAGCTCAGAATTTGAATCACTTCAGAAATCTTGGATTCATGTTGTTCTTTGTTGTATACACTGCAAGTATGGCGTTCTATAGAAAGACGAGCAAGGCGCTGGTACTCTTTGTTGCCTTCTTCATCGTGGGCGAGTATTTCTACAGTCTTGAATATCACAGATTTGATCGACCCATGCAGAAGCGATTCGAATGGCTGAGCTTTTGGAACAAGGACAGTCCACCTAACTGGAAGCCAGGAAGCAGCATTTTCTTCAGGCATACTCCAAACGTGTTCGATTGGGCGGTGTTGTTACTCATGAATCTTCTCCAGTTGATCAACTATTTCTTCCGAGATGCGGAAGAGGTAGCAGACATGGAGGAGATCTGTTTCGAGGGAATCAGAGAGAAGTTCACACAGACACTCTACCACGCAATCAGAGTTAAGAACTTTATTCAATCATATCTCATCCTCGTACTTCTTGCAGTTTTGCTCTATTTCATTGGAGAGGCGCAGGTGAACTTGATCAGTTGGGTTTTCTTCGTCTTAAATGCTCTGATGCTTTCATTCATTGCCAAAGGAGACGACAAAGCGAGCACAAATACCTATACTAGAAGAGTTGCCACCGTGATCAAATGCTACAGTACCTTCATCCTAGTAACCGACATAATCTTCGTTTGCCTTATCGGTGAGGCGCCCCAGCCAAATGCACCACATTCATATGACCAATAGCTCAAAAAGGCATGTCCGGTGCTGTACGCGAACCTTGACCTCATTGGCTTGCGGCTCTATCTAGACCCTGAGAAACATGCAGCCCATGATTATTTAACAGTGGATTAGAAACACATGCTCAAGATCAAGTTCTTCTCTTATATTGCATATCTTATGGTTTCTCTCTATCTTGAAGCAACCTATGCAAAGAGACTTGAAGAGCAGCGCAAGGAATTCGAGCGATGCGAGGAAGATTACAGAGTGCTCTTTGAATGGGAAGATGTTGACAACGCGAAAGACGGAAAGGAAAGATCCAGGACAGCTGGTAACACAGATCGAGCCGAAGGAAGGACGCGTGACGGTGTTGGCAGAGGAGATCCAGCTGGAAGCAGAGCAACTCGAAGACTAGGAGGCAGCGGAGGAGGTTCACCTGCTGTTCAAGCTGAGCACGATGCACCAGAAGGCAGTGGACAAAGCGACGACGCGGAGAGCGAGGACATGGGAGGAGCTGATCTCAAGACCAAGGAAGCATATTAGTGGCATGTTTGCTACCAAGCTTAAAAAGGTTCTGATAAAAAATGGGTCAGCTTTAAAGATGAAAGAAAAGCCAGAAAACTGTATGATGAATAGAAAGGAAAGAAAGCTAGCATGCTATATCATAATGCTATAATCGAAGAAAGAGGAGATTATAAGTTGACCTAGAGCATGAAAGAAATGGCTGATAAGACTTATAAAATCGCAAAAAAATCCACTAAGTACGACTTGCTTGACCACTATGAGCACAGGAGATACTCACCAGCCTTCAGGGTCTACGAAATGATGGCTTGGTGGCCTCTATTTGACACCATGGCCCAATATGGCCACATCCTGCACAATTTCATCATCGTATGGTTAGCCATCAATTACAATGTGTCATTCTACATGGGTTTCAATCTCTGCTGTGTTTGCTTCTTCTACACAACGGCGGTATACCGGCTGCAGAAGAGAGCGGTAGACAGCCACAAGCTGAGTGGACTCTAGAGCCAGACAGACTTAAATATTGCCACCATGGTGACGAAACGTTACAACATTGGGGCGTTCTACGAGTTCCTGACCGTGAGATCTCGTCTTTGGAGACTTGAATTCTAGGTACTGGTCGTGGCCGCTTGCCTAGGATTTGGCAGCACGCTCATTTTGAAGGTCCGGCAACAGCTCGTGCTGGATGATCTCACTGCTGGAACCAAGACGCATGCGAAGGCAATTGATGCCCTGGACACCTTGACCTTTTGGGTGTTCGTGTCTGGTATTTACAAAGATCACAGAGCAGAGGCAGAAGACTACTTCTACTTCACCTTCTTGCTGCTGACGCTGGGCTTGGTCTGCGAGCGACAGGCAATCAACTGGCTTACCAATAGGTCGGGATGCACCTACAACAAGCTCCAAAAGTTCATCGAACTTGATCTTCGAAGGCAGGCATATATGCAGCCAGACCGCGAGGACTGGCCAGTCCGTGCACCAAAATATGATGTTGGTCGCTATGCAGAGCACTATTTCCTCCATGATTTCGAAGACTTGAAGGCGCGGTTCCAAGAATCAGAAAAGGACAGCACTGGAAAGCGCAGAGCAGCAAAGCGGAGCAGCGCTGGAGAAGTCAGAGATTTTGTCCCACACAACGTCGCTGTGAGGATCAAGGCAGTCATCACATTCTCGGTCAAGCTTGCATGTCGGTGTCCTGATCTCAAGATTGACGATGAGACACTGGCAACTCTGGATGCATGGGACTAGGCTCATGAGCAGAGGAGAAAGAAGGAAGCAGAGCAGCAGAGCGCAGTGGAGGCAGCCACCGATAATGAAGGAGCTTCAGCAGACAGAGTGGTCGAACGAGATGAAGTCACGATGAGCGGTGCCGCCAGAACGCAGAAGGCGTACGAAGATGTCAAGGTCCTGCGAGACTTCAAGATCGAAAGCCTCGGAGCCATCCTCCAAAGAGGCGTTGACAGGAAGTACAAGATCAGTTTCTTCAAAGGAGTCTAGTTGGCCTTCGAAACGATTATTCTGCTCATCTTGATGGTCTCTATTGTTCTGAAAGCCAACATCTTCTCGGTCATCTATCTAATCTTTATCCTCAGATACGTCACCAGCCGAGCCAAGACTCACCTCTTGGTCAGGATGGCTATGTACGTATCTGTCTGCTTGGCGTGTCAGTATTTCCTATTCATGCTCAATCTCACTGCTCAAACCAGTCCAGCGCCTTTCCCAGCGCAGTTTACTGGATATCCAAGACATGAGGGCCACCCCGCAGATCTTTCGATCAAATATGCCATTCCAGTGTTTTTCCAGTATCAAGTTTTCCATGATTTGAAGCTAGGCTATCTGATAGGTATCGGCATTGCGCAAGGACAAGTCCAAAACCTAATCCTGGATTTCATCAACCTCTACCTGGTAAGCATGTATGTCTTCCATTACCGAAACCCAATCCTCATCAAGGCCATGAGAAAGGTGTTCTGGGTGTTTCCAACCCCTGGTGATGCACAAGACAGATGGCACCGGCTCGAACCTGCGGTCAAGAAGCAAGTCAAGTGGCTCATCAGTCCAGTCAAACTCAGCAGTGCTGGCCAAGAGGCGAAGGCCAAAGGAGAAGTTCCTAAAGACTATCCAAGAGAGCTGCTATTACGCTCAGTGCTTGACGAGCAGGAGAGCAAGCAGCTTGTTGAGTACTTACAGCTAGATCTCGACGCAGAAGCCACAGCCAAAGACAAGGACTTGGCAGTGCGGCAAGTCCAGTTCGCAGAGCAATATCGAAAGCGAAATCTTACAGACCTCAACGATCTCCTTGTGACCTATGTTGACCTCAAATATGATGCTATTTGGTCTGAGGACTTCTGCAAACGAAAGAAGTGGGAGTTCAAGGAGCAGAGCCTCTACTTCAGGCTCGTCAAGCAAGGGTCGGTGTTGGTGTACCTCACCTTCCATGTTTTCACCTGCCTTGTGGTGTTGCTGATGGCTGTTCTCAGACAGTCATTCGTGTCGCTTGGGTATGTTCTGATTCTATTGCCCAGGATGAAAGATGGCTCTGAGGTGCTGAGACAGAGGCTTTTGCACCAAGGTGCATCCAAGAACCGCACAGAGGAAGAAGTCTCAAGACTTGAAGCCTAAATTGCAAAGGTCGAGGAGCAAGCGAAAGCAAAGACTTTACCAGCGGGCTTTGATGCTGCTGCGCACGAGGTGGACAAGGAAGACCTTGCTGCCAGAAGAGCTGAACTCTCAAAGATGAGAAAAGAATATGGCCACAAAAGCCAAGCCCAAAAGCAGGATGAGAAAGTCGATGTGTCAGAAAAGCAATGGAAAATGATCAAGGTCGTCCAAGTTTATCTCATGGCATATGCCTGTCTCGATTTTGCTTGCCAAATCATCGCTCAGCTGCCAGTTATTGCAGGAAGTGAGAGCCTGGTCATCATCGGCTTCCGAAAAGTTTGGAGAGACGCCAGCATGGCTGGTTATTCAGGACCTCAACAAAAACTTGATAGCTTCGATTATAATGTTTTAATAAATTCTGCTGGAAATGGAACAAAAACAAATGGATACCATGGTCTGCAGCTTCATATGGACAGCTTCATTCTATAGACTCTCAATTGCGTCATGATTTGCGCAATTTCTTTGCAAAGTGAGATCTTCAGCTCTTGGGGCTACGATAAGTACGCGACATAGAGTGGTGGCAGTATGGATTTGATAGTCCAGTTAGCAGAGTTGAAGGCAAAGTCGATCGCTTTCACCTTCAATAATCTAAAAATCAGGAAAATTATTTCGATTCAAAGAAGGAAGGAGACAGTTCGAGCAACTGTCGAGAAACTACAAGAGAAGCTGAGAAGATGGCGGCGCTTCACTCGAACCACCTTGGATACTACAGCTGCACAATCACGTCCAGGAGATGCTGGATCAGGTGGCGCTGCGGAGGGCCAAGTAACTGATGATAAGAACGCAGTGGAAGGCGCGAGCAGTGCAGTTGATGGAGAGCAAGGCGACGAAGAATAACAAGCCATGAGTAAATAGATAAAGCAAGGAGTTACTTGGGATGAATCAGAAAGTATATAAAAAGCAAAGGATGAGGCAGCTGCTGGAACTGCTGAGCTAAGCGACGATGCCGGAGGTGCGACGCAGGTCGAGAAGGTCTCCCAGGAAGATGCTGATGGAGTCTGCAGACAGCTGGCTCAAGAATTCGTCCAAGCCAAAATCGGCAAGCTCAACCGCCTGAGTAAGCTCTATCTTTGGTTGCATCGCCACTTTGTTGAGGAAATTATGTTCTAGAACACGAAAGCAGATTTGGAAGAGCTCGTACGGAAGCATGCAAAGGGTGAGGTGGCTGTCCCAACAGAGCTTGAGAGAATAATGCTCGAAGAAGCCGAGGAGCTGATCAGATACAAATACGATCACAAGGCTGGTGCACGTGAGCTGTACCGTCTCCTGCAAGCAGCTAAGGACAAGGATGGCCGAACGAAGAGAGGCAAGAACCTACTGGTGCTGACTAGCTTCGACAAGAAGATCAAATTGAAGCAGATGGTCAGAACTTGGGGTTTCACGAGGCCATGCTCGATGGTGTTCAAACTTATTGAAACATGGTTCTATATGATCGTTTCCAACACGCAGAACCTGATCTACATTTGCATGATTTTCAGCATGTTCGAGAACGCAGGACTCATCAGTCTTGTCTATCCAGTGGCTGTTTTTGGATACGCTCTCTTGGAAGAGACAAGGCCTCGAAAAGAGTTTTGGAACTTTGCCAGGCGCTACACAACAGTCCTCCTGTTCTTCAAGTTCTTGGTAAATCTCTCTGTTTTTGGTGATTTCATGAGCCAGCCTAGTTTCTTGGAGTGGACTGGATATCTGAAGCCAGGAATTTACGATTTCGATTCCTTACCAAGACTTGTCGTCTACATGCTTCCAGAAATACTGATTATCTGCTTCATCATGCTTAATGAAATTCATCTCAAACTGCTTGGTCTCTTCTACGATATCGAGCAGGATATAGAAACAATTAATGACGGCATCCAGCGAAATATTGAAGAAGGCGATGAAGAGAAGGTGAAGCAAAAGAAGATCTAGCAAGCGAATATGCAGATGTCGAAGTACTACGACTCGATGGAGACGCAGAAGAAGCAGATCAAGCAAGAGGAAGCTCAGCTTTAATAGCTTATACAATAGTAAGTAGCAGCAGGCCAGGAGGTTGATGTAGTGGCCGAGCCTGAACATGATGAAAATTACATGTTGGCAGAAAGGCAACACCAAACGCTGCTCAGCGTGTCAAAGAACATCTGGAAGTCGTCCAGGAGGTTTGATGCTGATGCTTCAAGCAATTCGAAGAGGTCACCGTTTGATCTCATGGTCAAGGAGAACGCGCTCTAGAAAAGTTTGGAGTCCGACAATCTCATCGTTGTCGAAGGAACGAGATTGGAGGAGAATCTGGAGTTCGTCGAGCTAACAGAGGCCATCAAGGACTGGGAAGAGGTCCAACATGCTGCAAACATCTCAGCTGGAGATTTTGAGGCTGAATTTGAAGAAAAATTTGAGATCGTTGACAGCAAAACTCGGCCAAAGTTGGACGTCTTTGAGAGGTCAGCATACTTCGATCAGCTATTCCCCAGCCTGAAGATCCAGAAACCAGGCTATGATCTATATGGATCAACGACCTCTTTTCTTGGAGTCTTGGCCATCTATGTGTTCATGTGCTATGGCCATATGTCAGTCGACCAAGCCGACTACCTGAAACACGCTAAGGCCAATAACAGCATCTTCAAAGGAAACATGGTAATCTGCTTGCTTACTGTCATCCTCGTCATTGTTATCGAGCGGTATGTCAACAGAAGTGACACCAAGGCCGTGGATCAGAAAGGCTTTGAGAACGAGTCGGATAAGTCAAGCTTCTTCAGCCAAGACAGCCTCTTTGAGAGGACAAGCACAGCCAGATCTATGACCGTCAAACTCAAAACAATGAAGACAGCTGATCTTGACATGCAAGACAACGCAGCTCAGGACTTCTTGAAGTCCATGTATGGAGCTGATGACTCAGGCGACAGCCAGTTTGATGACACGAGAACCAAGATCACCACCAATCAAAAAACCAAGTACGTCATGCACTGGGTCCTCTTGCTGGGTGGTCACATCTTCGTTTTCTGGTACATTCCAATCGCAGGAAACCAGAAGCTCTACGGCACCTCAACCTGTACTGATGCAGAGCAGGCAGCATATGGCTGCAAGAACTTCCACAAAAATGGATGGCTCCAAATCTTTTACTTAATCCTGTGCATATATTTCATGCTCTCTGCGCTCCAAATCCGATATGGCTTCCCAATTATGAAGAAGCCATCATCTGTCCTGCAGTTCAACGACAATATCCTGGCGCTGGCGGGTGCCAACGTCTATAGTGCCCTGCCCTTCATTGTGGAGATCAGGTGCCTGCTTGACTTCACCTTCAGCAAAACTGCTCTGGATATATTCCAATTTTGGTAGCTCTGGCAGTACCACTTCGAGATGTTCTGTGCAAAGAATGGAAATGTCTCCTACACCACAAGGGTGCTGGGCACAGCCACCGAACGCCTTGACAAATGCATTTTTGGTGTCTTGATCTCGGCGGTCATCCTGTTCTTGCTGGTTGGCCCTCTTGTCTTCTTCAGTGATGTTGGAGGCTTTGTGGCACCCAACCCAGTGCTCTCGGCAGACATCAAAGTCGCATTGGTCATCACCAAGACACTTAATTCCACTCTGGCTCCTGTCGGTGCTCTTGCTTTGGCTTCTGCAGCTGCTATGAATAATACAAACAATACATGGTCAGCTTCTGGCCTCTCAGGAGCAGATATGAACGGAGGTGGCTTTGCGAGCGCCAACTATGCAGGCCAGCAACACGATGGTGCTGACTCAGAGCTTTCATAAATGACACAAGACAGCGTCGAGCTTAGTGCCAATAAGTATAAGTACCATACCGAGATCCCTTACTACGTCTACCAAAATAGAAACCCATTCTTGAGGGTGTACGACGAGGCCTATTACCACAGCTCCAAGTTCGACCGCTGGACCGAAACACGTTTCTTTAAGCATAAACAACTGCAGGACTGCATCGCCAGTGAATGGGCGGACAGAACGTGGGAGATAAGCAGCAAGGACAAGCAGATGCTCGCAGCTGACCTTCAAAGAGCTGTCAGTCAAAAACCAACAACACGGCAAGACGGAGCAGAGCACGAGTTCGTTTTCCAGCTCGGTCTCTACTACAGCTTTGAAAGAAAGCTACCGAAAGATAAAAAGAAAGCAGAATCAAACTAAACCAGATCCTTGAACACCACTTAGCTTCCTGATTGTCAAACAAGCAAATAGCTGATTGAGCTGGCTCAGGCCTTTACGTGGAACAAGGACGACTGTGCCAAACCAGGAAATCATAATAGAACTGTCAGATTTGCTCAAGCCTACAACCCTGATTTGATCTTGGGCAGTGCCACTGCAGTCGATCCGGTGACTCGTAAGGAGCACTCACGCGCCAACCAGAGGCACGACATCCTGCTGACGTACTCGTGTCCTGATCAATGGGCCGTTCACGCAAGTGCTGAAGCGACCATCTTCGAAGGCGCTCTGGCGCCCTGGATGGAGGTCGACCCAGCGACTTGCAAGCCGGTTGCTCAGCTGAACGAGACCTCGACCGCAGCAGACCGCCAGGCTCAGTACCTGGCCCAGGCCAGTCTGCGAAGATATGACAATGAGGTGATCTGGGATCGACTCAAGTTCACCCTCTTCAGCATGATGGTGAGTGCTTCAGTCCTCGCGAGCTACAGCGTGACCACATTCTACACCGGTGTGACAATCGCCGTTGCCACGTTACTGAGACCTATGTTGATTACTTCAACCTATATGGCCTTCCTCTGGGAGACCACACACCCAGATGCGGTCATCAAGCTGGTCGAAGCATGCTATATGAAGCGACATGAGGAGGACCTGATCGGCGAAGAAGAAACCTATCGAATGCTTTAGGAGATCGTCCGGTCCCCAGAGCTCTACAAGGCCTTGACTGGAAGCAGCCTCAGAGGAAGCTGCGATCCAAAGCGTGACCGGTTGCGCCCTGCTGAGCGCCAGAAGCTGGAGCACCTCGACAAGCTAGAGAGAAGAGGCTTCGATGTCGCGGCCTTGAAAGATGCAGTCCTTGAAGATACCAAGAAGAAGCGGCCAGCTGACTTCGAAGACGACTTCGAGGGCCTGTGAGCCAGTCATCAGGATCAGAAATGATATTAGAAATAAGAAATTAATGAAAATGAAAGTAA
>Ga0256412_1000134_pt1 | contig 11235 bp, 2 predicted proteins | sample WCR_74metaT_FD_190055 | JGI IMG/M metagenome (GOLD analysis project Ga0256412, IMG submission 190055) | Metatranscriptome of seawater microbial communities from Monterey Bay, California, United States - WCR_74 (Metagenome Metatranscriptome) | ecosystem: Environmental > Aquatic > Marine > Coastal ...
TTCCACTAAACCATCTGCATCCGATGGATCAACACCAAATGATATTTTTGAAACTTCTTTTAACGCAGTTGGTGAAATATCGTTGAAGTGTGGTGATACTTGGAATTACGATGCAGAAACTAAAACAAACCTAATATTTCTAGGAAACAAAGAGCATAAGTTTACTGATGTTTGGTCAACTGAAGATGATGCGACTCAATCTGGATTAACAAACAAAGACGGTGCTAATAAAACACCTTGGTTGGGTGGGAAAATGTCACTATCTGCAAATGGAGGTAATATTTTTGATTCTGCTCTTGGTAATAATAATGTATTTTCAATTAAAGAGTTTTATTTTCAAAAGGTGGGACAAGACTCACCCATAAAGTTTGGGGACGGAAATCCAAAAGGATCACATTGTGAATAATAAAGTAAAAATAAGGAATAACTAAAATGAATTTTTGTTGCCATGATGACTATACTCTCTCAGATAGTTTTACACTTGATGATGTATCAATATACATCGGATATCAAAACTGGATAAATACCTCTGCAAGTGATCCGGATGAAGATATATATGATACAAATAAAAGTGATCTTGAAAATTTCAAGACTTGGTTTGCAGACCAGGTCTCACAAGGAAACTTAAATGCAATTGAGCAAGAGATAAGTGTACTTCCGAAATTTGATTGTGGTGATTTCACAGAATCTGTTAGTTTTACACTTGATGATGTAGCAATTTATATAGGTCATCAAAATTGGATAAATACGTCGGCAAGTAAACCTGATGAAGGAACATATGATTCAGGTAAAAACGAAGTAGAGAATTTTAGAGATTGGTACACTGAGCAGGCTTCTCTTGGAAACTTAAATGCTATTGAGCAAGAAATTAAACATCTTCCATCTCTTGAAACTGATAGTGTGGTTCACACAATTGATGGTGATGTAGCAAAAGGTGGAGATGGTCTTACAACAGAAATCGATACGACAGAAGGATCAGTCGGAGATTTACTTGTATCACTTGATTGCAATTCAGCAGTTCACTTGGGAACTTATACAGGTGAACAAATAAAAGCAGTGGAACTTGTTTTTGATAATGTTCAATTTACACCTGAAAGTGATTCAGTCACCGGAATGAGTATAACTGATGGTGATAAAGAAGTCTTGGTCAATGCACAATTCAAAGACACATTAGATAACGCAACATTAAATTATTATTATGATTATAGTATCAGAACCGATGGAACTGAACCAAGAAAAAATCGGTCGGTAATCGGTTTCATTGATACAACTGAAAACGGAAACGGAGAAAAAAAGACCACTCTTGGTCAATTGCAATTTCGTGTCAAGGCAGACCGATATTCAATTATAACAGAAATAGCAACAGAACCCAAAATTGCAGATGTAAGAATTTACGATGATACTGCGGAAGTAGAACGTTATGAATTGGTATCGTGTGGTTCTGATACTGAAACTGAATAAGGAGATACAATAAAATGGCGGACAACAAAATAGGTGATTTTACTAACTCAGAAACAATTTCGGTTGAGGATGTTCAATACTTTCTCAATGGAATGAAATCTGGATTGTTTCTTGATCAATCAAATGTAGATTTTGAAAAATCAAATATAGCACTCAAGCATCCGTTTCAAGGTCCTGACTTTTATGAAGTTCTTAAACTTCACGCAATTCAACAATCAGCATCTGATGGAACTTACGGAGATGGTGAAAATGAACCATTAAGTGATTTACAAACTGATGGTGATAATTTAGATGATTATGAATTTTCACTGTCATCTGTTGTTGATGAAACAATACTTCAGTTTGGTCAAAAAGGAGCATCTGTTGATACATACCAAGATAAAATTGTAGTTACATTTCCACGTGCAAAAATATCCAACTTTTTTCACGCACACGGAGACGCACAAACTTTGGTGGAAAAAACCATCGGATATGCAAAAGTATACAAAATTGCAGATACTATAGATTACTCAGATTATGAACTTATTCTTCCTCCTGTGTTTACTAGCAAAAGTGCAGACTCGGTACCGTTTGATATTGAGTTTGGTGCAGAGTCAGTTGCAATGCACGGAAATTACATTGCAGTTTCAGCATTTTATAGCAGAGGACCAGATGCTCAAAATGTTCATCAACCTGCATCTGCAAAAGTATTTTTATATGAAAAAGTAGAAGCATCTGAAACATCTGATCCTGGATATAAATTTGTGTCGGTATTTGAAGATGGAGATTTGGCGTGTGAACCTGTGTTGGAATTGCACGATGATAAATTATTTGTAAGTGATTATGTTAGAAATGAAATAAAAGTATATTCAATTACTACACTCAAAACATTATCTAATTATGCACAACCAACTGCTGAAAGTAAACTTGTTCCACGCAATATCATTAGACCGGCCGGTGACGTTGAGTTTAATAGTGAATGGGGACGTAGTATCGTTTGTCGTGATGGAAAAAATTTATACATAGGAGCTCCTGGTGCAATTTGTAAGTATTCGTTGCCTGTTGCAACTGGTATGGTTGAGCATTGGGTTTACGATTTTCATGAAGCAGAATCAAGTGACGGTGAAGATTCAACCGACAATCCAGCAGAACCTTGGGTATTAGCTCAAAGTTTGAAACCAAGTGAAAGTGATTTGCCTTGGTGGACAAAATATTCTGAGTGGTCGGATACTATGTGCGGAGCAAATTGCCTCACCCGTGAGTATCAATACTTACAATCAAGTGAAAGTGAAACTTCGGGCTCTCAAGTAAGTGCGATGTGTGGTTACACTCCTGGAAAATACGATGAAGAAGGTGAGACAATTCCAATTCAAGCAAGAGGTGACTGGTGGTGTAATGTATGGCAACAAGATACAGAATTGGTAGACAAAACATGGACGGCCGACTCGGATGCTCATTTGAACAACTGGTGGGAAAATACAGCTAATCAATCAGATTATCCTACTACTTTATCCGCAAATGATCGTGCGAATGATTGGGGAGTTTGGTTTAATGAAGATTTACCGGGATATTACGAACCAGGTCCTCAGGGTCCTGTTCCAATTGATTATGAGTGGGAAATACCGACATATATGCATTTTACAACAGACATTCGTTTCGGTGAAACTATTGATGCACGTGGTCAAAAAGCAAATGCAACTGCTCCCACCAATTTTGATTTGGAAAAACAATATGTCGTTGTAGGAGCACCGAGGTGGTTTGATGATTCAGTTCCACAACAAGAAAATTTGAGTACCGAACGAATTGGAGCAGTTTTCGTGTTTGATTCAATGTACACAACAGATGAAGATACTTCACGTGTAAACGGAGGAACATCATCTCAAATAAAACGAATAATTCCAACACCCCAATCAAGTGATACCCGAGTTGGTGCGATGGAAATAGATACAATTCCTTGGAACGAGCAATTAAATGAATTAGAGCAAAACTTTTATGATGCAGATGCAGTATCTGTACACTTTCAAATGGAATTATACGAACAATCCGATTTGGTTAATCGTGGAAGTCCAAGTTTTTGGCCTTATTCAATATATGATGGTCCACATAATTTTGAATCAAATAATGTTACATTTACTTGGCCAGAACCAGCAGAAATGCTACACTCAGACGGAACAGATGCAGGTGGAATATCTGCAAAAGGATTTATGACATTTGGTGAAGTTGATCCAGAAACTTTCAGCACTTGGAATAAAGATTATCCAGAGAGTGGTGACCCTACATATTCAACTAAAGCAGGTGAAGCACTTGGATATATTAAAATGGGTAAAAATGATTCATATTCTATGAATGACGATGATTTAACAATTGAATTTTGGTGGAAACCAACTCATAGTTACACAAACCAAACAACTGCTGACACGGAGACTCCTACAGTTCATACAGCATCAACATCTGCACCAATTATGTCGTATCAAGCAGAAGATTCAAAAGATGCTAAACAATGGTGGGATTTAATTTATGATGCGAGTGGTGGTAAGTTACAATTAAGATATCCTGACGGTGAAACTAGAAATAGATATTCAACTGATACAGATTATATAAATGTAGATACTTGGTATCACATTGCACTTGTTCACGAAAAAAGAGAATTCAGTGATACTTCTGCTACATCTAATATGAGACGAATTCAATTGTATGTAAATGGAAATCCACAATTTGATTATACGGACACTGGATTCACAATACCTGATGATGGCGAATCTTCTGCACTTAATTTTGAGCATAAGGTTGAGGAACTTGATTCAGACGATGGAAAATCACAACATTTATACATCGGAGCATCTCCGGGTGGACTTGGAACAAACATAGGATCAACAGATACAGGAGGATTCGAAGGTTTTGGAAATCATTGCTTTGATGATATTCGTATAACTCACGGAGTGCGATACAAACAACTTATGAATGATGAAGAAACTCCCAAGGAAATTGGATTCACTATTCCTGGAAGTGCATTTGAAATTTGTTACCACGAAAAAGGACACGGAGCAGACGTAGCAATGGATGCCGATTATGACATTTTCATTCTAAATAACACCCTCACTGGATACATAGAAAAACACACCAACGAAAGATACAACTACAATACACAGGATACTTTGACATCACTTGATTGGAGTCGTACTGACATGGTTTCTCTTTCAAAGGATAATCCTGTAATTGGTGGTGAGATTTCTGTATACGATACCGACTTGGTATACGGAAATTTGAATGATTTAAGAATATTCCCACGAAATGAAGATATAACAATATCAGATGGCAACATTGAAAATCGTTTAGTAGGTGGAGACGCATTTGAATATAAATTAGAAACTATAGATTCTTCGTATAATTATACCGTAAAATTACGTGGAATGGGAACAATAAATTGGGGAGATGGAACAACAGAGGTATATGATTCAAGAGAATCTTACAAAACATTTTCTCATACATTTTCTACGATAACTGAGAATATGAACATCACAATAACTGGATTAACTGGATTCGGTGAATCAAGTGGAGCAGATACAGGAGAAGCAAAAATTGTAGATGTAGGAGAATCAATTCCAAGTACATTGACGGAATTTAGAAATTCATTCAAAGGTTGCACAAGTTTTAATGCGGAAAATACCAAAAAGTGGAATACACGATATGTTAAATCAATGATGGGAATGTTCAGTGGAGCAACTTCATTTGATCGTGATATATCAAACTGGAACACCGAGTCTCTTGAAAACGCAAGTTATATGTTTAAAAATGCGACAAGTTTTAATGCAAATCTTACAAATTGGTTTACTGGTAACATAAAGAATATGGCAAGTATGTTCCAAGGAGCAACTACATTCAATCAACCAATCGATGTATGGGATGTCAGAAATGTTGAAAATATGGATAATATGTTCAATGGAGCATCGGCATTTAATCAAGACTTAAGTATGTGGTGTAGTAAAGTAATTTCAAATGATCCTGATAATTTTTCAACATCTACATTATTAGAAGCAAATAATTTACCTAATTGGAATAGTGATTGTCGACACGGATTTGTTGAATTTACATTTGATGTAAGTGAAATTGAGGGAGAATTTACTGCGGTAATACCATTTACTCGAAGTCAATCCCTTGGTCCTTTCTATAATAATCCGCTTCGAGAAAAAGAATACTATGATCATAATAGTAACCATAATTTTGCATCACGTACATATGCAGGAGAGTATGATTGGTATGTAGATTGGGATCACGCATCTGGACATATAAGAGATACCGAGGAAACATACACAGGAGGAATAATTAACGAAAAATGGAGTGTTCCTGGAACATTATTTGGACTGACCCAAGAGTATTTAAACGAAATAAATTTAACTCAATACTATTATAATCATTTCGGACGTGACTGGAACAATACAAAAGATCACGTTTTATATCATATCTATCCTGATGTAACTGAATTATCCGAAATAAAAGTTACAGTGCATACATCCGATATAAATTATTCAGATGAATATTTTGATGGGTATGAATATCATGGTTCAGACAAGGATACACCAGAGAGTTGGTTCGTCTGGCATAAAGATAATGTGAGGGGAGACTTTTATAGAAAAGCTGAAAATGAACGAGCAAGTTCAAAATATAATTTAATATATGGTGTCCACACGTGGCCGGACGGTGATTTTGGTGGGTCAATTTTTTGTAAAAATTTAAAGAAAGTAATGGTCAATAATGTTCAATTGCATAATATAAGGATCGGTTACGACTTTAGAAACGACATAGAATATGATTATGCTGATTATTATGATTGGAACTATCTCACTGAAGATCGTGGTAATGAACTAAAAGAATTGGATATACGTGGATTGAAGTGGTTTGACAGTTGGTCAACACACAACTTATCCGTACTAAATTTTGATACTATTAAACTTGATTGGCCAATTCAAAATCCAATAAGATTTGACTATATAGCTCTGACTGGTGTAAATCAAGATTATCCAAATTTTCCTTTATACGATAGTATAGCTCAAAGAATAAATCTTAGTAATTGGAGTGACATAAACTTTGAACTAATAAAACCACAATATGATCATTTTATAAACCGAATACAGCCACAACACGGAAATCGTTTTAGTCTTTCTTTTTATAGTATAAATACAATCTCAGACCCACTGACATCAATCCAAGTAAAGTTTGACAATAAAGAGACATACGATTCATTACGTGCAGAAAAAGGATTATTGGAAATTCAAGAAGGAGATGTATTTATTAAAAATAATTATGTATCTGATGATTTGTCACCAATAAGTAATTTATCTACATTCAACAATGAAAACACAAACATAAGTTATTCTGATCTCGAAAATAAACCAATAAATTTCTCTGATTCAGATGGATTTTATGTTGATATTGAAGTGCGTGAGAATGGAAAGTATTATGGTGATATTGACCTAACAGATTCATTGAAATCAAATATAGTGTATGCGATTACGGTTCATGATTGTGATATAAATCAGTTATTAATAAATGATATCAACGTATCGAGTGTGTCTTTCCAGCAGAGTGATATAAAAAACCAAGATGATGTATGTAAAAAAATACATAGTGGGAACACCGGGTTGACTATGCATGCGTGTTTTGATGGTAATAAGTTTACGGGAATTTTAGACATATCACACTGGGAGTTATATGATTGGGAAACACGTACCACAAACAATTTGGAATATGCATTCCGAAACTTTACTGCTCAGAAAATTATTTTGCATCCAAAGTTTGATTTGATGGTTTCATCTGTTAGCTATTTTCGTTGGTGTTGGTCAGGAACCTTAAATATTCCTAACATACGAAACTGGAAAATTAATGGTGAGAGACGAATGGATTTTTACGGTTTTTTTAGAAATACTAAAAAATTTAATCAAGATTTATCTACAAAAATTGTTGAAAGACATGGAATTACATATACCGCATGGGATACAAGTAGTGTGGCGACTATGGCACAGATGTTCTATGAAACAGATAAATTTAATCAAGACTTAACTTCTTGGGATGTTTCAAATGCAACAGACCTTTCTTATATGTTTTATAAGTCAAACTTTAATGGAGATATCAGCAACTGGAACACAAGTAACGTAACAAATTTGTCTGGTATATTCTCGGAAAACTCTAAATTTAATCAAGACATCTCAACTAAAATAATAACTGGTACAAATGCTGAAACCAATCCGAGTTATATTGCTTGGGATACTCAAAATGCTACTACCATAAAAAGAATATTCGGTGGAGCTCTTTCCGGTCGGAAAGAAATTGGAAATAATCTCAGTATAGAAAACTGGAATTTGGATAAAGTCAGGGATATAGGTGAATTGTTTTTCGCAAATAAAGGTAACAACGATGGTTCTACTATTGATCTTAGAACAAAAATAGTAATATTAGATAATAGTTCTGAAACTGATGACGAAGAATTGAAAATAAGAAAAGTTTATATTGCGTGGAATACTAATACAGTCACATCTGCATCCGGCACCTTTTATTATACGAAAACACCAAATATTCAAATAGACAACTGGAACGTAAGTAATGTGCAAAACCTTGATACTTTTTTACAAACATCTGATTTTAATCCTGATATAACAAAAAAATCTGTAAACCTGCTTGGATTCTCAGACGGATACGGTAGTGATGATGAAGAAACTAAAACTGATCAAGACAAAATATTGGAACAACTTTCGGACGAAGAGAAACAACAACTTAAAGGTGATGACACTTCAAATCCACTTACGGAATATACTGCCTGGTATACACTAAGTGTAAATAGTATGACGTATTTTGCAGACTATAACGATTCTTTTGATCGTAATTTATCAGACTGGTGTTTAAAATCGATGACATCATTTCCTGGCCAACGTGATAACACTAATAATTGGAGGGATAAACTAAACTTGGAAAATATTGGGAAAGACTGCACGGAATAAACAATGAAACAAATTATCGTAAATTTAAGTGATGAAACAATCACCAAAAAGATTTCGAGTTTCGTTTCCGGTGATAAACCAAGTTGTTGTGAGGAATTTGCTAATAGCATTTCCACATACGGAGACGGAGGAACATATCCCTCGGTAGAAGGTGTAAGTGTTCAGTTTTTTGAATTAGGAGGAAAACTTTGCTTTCATAACATAAACATGGATGGTTTAAGTTACCCGTATGGAGTAACATTAAATGTTAACGGAGCAAATGTTTATGGTAAAGTAAAAGCAACAGGAGAATTTGCTAACAACGAAATAGTTTATGTTTCTCCGACTGGTGAAATGTATCGTGGTAAACTTGAAACTCAAACTGGATTTGATAACATTTTATCTTACGAAGGTAAATGTGATTATCTTTATGTACCAGATGAAGACGATGAATCGGAATTGATTGAGTATCCTGATCCAAATGAACAATACGATTCAGAAGGTACACCTACACCAACCAAAACTCCAACTCCGTCCGAAACACCAACACCCACGATAAAACTTCCTGAGAATACAATTTCAATGGAAAACATTGATTTGCAAAAATCAGGATTGTATAATCAAAGACAAAAAATAGCAAGTCTTGACGAAGAACGATTAATAAATGCAATTGATCCGGAAAAAAATGATTTTCTTTTGTTGAATCCTTATACAAATGCTTGGAATTTTGCTTACCACGATGAAGTTAATTTAACAAAGTATCCATCAGTTTTTTCAGATGGTGGTGAAGGAGGATACGATTACCAAGTTGTAATTGCATTAAAAGAACCAATTGATATTCTTAAAAATACTCAGATTTATTGTCACTTTGCTCCTGTTGGTGTTGATTTTTCAAATAGCAATGGATCAAAAAATCAAAGTACCAACAAAGTAAAATTATTTGCATCATCAGAAATAGAGTTAAATTCTATTCAAGCAAAATCAAATATGTGGAATGATTGCGTTTGTTGTCCATTTTATTCGTTTTATGGTGAGCATTCGGTGGGAATTACATCTGCTCAAACTGATATAGAAGATGTTCGTTATTTGATATTTGGAAATATGTTTGAAGGTTGTAACGACAAACCAAATTATTTAGCACGAATTCAAGCAATATCATTGATTGCTCCTGAGATACCCACACCAACTCCTACTCCAACTATAATCAAACGAGCAGTTGAAAAAGAAAGTTATACCGATGTTGGTTTTCATATTATGTCGGAAAATCAAACTCGTTGGAATTTAGTTAAAGATCAATCACAAAATGAAATTTCAGTTGAACATATCAATGGTGTTGTATACGAAGAATCTGAATCTTCATTGTATGGTCAATCGTATATAAAATTTGATGGTTCTAACGATTATTTGTTTTCTGATGACAAACAGAACTTTGACGGAGTTCATTTCAAAAACAACGACTTTACAATAGAAACTTGGTTTCGTCTTGCTCCGTTGCCACCAACACCCACTCCAACTGCTACACCTACACCAACCCCAACTGAAACGATTACACCATCTGTTACACTTACACCGTCCGTTACAGGAACACCAACTCCGACTCCAACTCCAAGTTGTATTTTTCATCATCATCCTGTGAGTCACACATTATCAGGATACAGAGATTATGGTCACAATGGAATTCATACAAACGCATACGATGAAAATCTTGATACACGAACTGGAGAATATTATGCTTATTGGAAATCATCAAATCGTCAATCAAAAGTTTGGGTAGTTTATCAATGGTCAACTCCAGTTGAAGGAAAAACTTTAAATATCGACATTGATTTGTTTGTATCACCTGGATACGCAAGTCGTGCAAATTGGATGGTTAAATACCGAGAATCTGAAACGGGTGATTGGATAGATGTTTGGACACAAAACAATTATTATGCAGGAAATCGTCATCGTAAAAAATGGGACATTCCATTGAATGGAAAAAAAGTATATGAAGTTCAAATTTATACCCACGATATAGGTAAAGGATCACCAAGATTTCGTGTATATAATGTTGATGTTATGTATTACGCAATATGCCCACCAACACCCACACCAACTCCTATTTTGTGTTGTGAAAATTACGAAAATACACAAGAAACATTAGGTGGTTCTGAAGTTGGTAGAATTCAGGACGGAGTTTCAATCAAAGGATTTGAACTTGGTGGTAGAATATGTCATCACGAAATAATTGAAGATGGTCAAGAAAATGCATTTGGAGTAACTATTCACAAAAAATCGGGTAGTTCAATATTCGGAAGAATCATTGCAATTGGAAAGTTCGTTGATACAGAAGTAACTTATTTGTGTCCAGACGATGAAATTTACACAGGAAAACTTGAAGTCAAGGGGGGATTTAATAATATCTTTGAACACATTGGTCATTGTGGTCCTTCACCAACACCAAGTCCTTCTAGAACTGCGACACCAAGTGCTACTGCAACACCAAGTGCAACTGCAACACCAAGTGCTACTGCAACACCAAGTCCGTCTGGTACTCCGTCTCTTACTCCAACTGAAACTACTACAAAAACTTTAACACCAATACCAACATTAGAAGATATAGATTTTACTGTTAGAACAGGAAATAACAATGATTGGAAATCTATTTACCTTACAACATATTATGAATGGGCAGATGTTTGTAAAATTACGTGGGTGTATACATCTGGAGGCAATCATACACATTACGGACACGTTGCTCAGGGAGGCCGTCAAAATGGTTCACCTCGCATAGAATATACAAAAGAAACCCAGACATTACATTTTGTTTTACCTTACAATGGAA
>Ga0256412_1000135_pt1 | contig 11219 bp, 10 predicted proteins | sample WCR_74metaT_FD_190055 | JGI IMG/M metagenome (GOLD analysis project Ga0256412, IMG submission 190055) | Metatranscriptome of seawater microbial communities from Monterey Bay, California, United States - WCR_74 (Metagenome Metatranscriptome) | ecosystem: Environmental > Aquatic > Marine > Coastal...
ATGCAGGAAGACCACGCCGTTGCCAAATAGTCATCAATATAGGCTCAAAAAATTTACGCATAACTGCTACATTCGATCACAAGGAAGAAAGCTATTGTTGATTGCAATAAGAGACTACTAATTTCCGCAGAAATTTAGTATGAAATGATTAGGCAAATCTGCGCTGAATAAAGCGGTAATAATTACCATGATTTAAGATATGTTGCTACTTAAAAGCTAAATTTACTTATACATCTTAGTGATCTTATTCTAAATAAGAGGATTCTAGTTTAATTAAATGTTTGATTTTTCTCTTCTTATCTATACTCAAAAACTAGTTTTTGAAGCACCAAAACTTTGTAACTTGTTTATGTCGTCAGAGATTCATATAATTTCCAGAAAAATTGATAGCTATTTTCTACTACATAGTGTTGTTAAATATAAGAATCGTTAATTAGAGCTGATAAAATTTTTAGGTGTCAGCAGTATAATCTTGAAGATGTAGTGAATATTATTTATCCATGGAATATATTTTGAGAATTAGCTGAGCTATAATTTCTACCTTTAGAAGTAAATGCATAGTTTTCTGTAGTGCTCAAATTGACGCTAAAGCTGTTGTTAGAAATATGAGGGTGAAATCCTAGATTGACCATCTATTATTTATTGCAGCTATGTAAATTATAAAAAATTCTTTACTTGTAAATACTTTCCTAGAGTACTATAGGTAAAGTCTTCTTCATCTTAGGATAGTTATAGGAAAGACACACTATGATACATACACTACAACCTCTGCCGTACGAAATGAATGCTCTATCTCCATATATTTCTAAGGAAACCTTAGAGTTTCATTATTATAAACATCATCAAACTTATGCGACTAATCTAAATAAACTTATTTTAGGTACAGAATTTGAGAATACCTCTCTAGAGGATATTGTAAGAAAATCTTCAGGTAGCATTTATAACAATGCAGCGCAGGTTTGGAATCATACATTTTATTGGAATAGCTTGACACCAAAAAATGATGGAACTTTGACTGAGTCACTAGAAGACGCAATTAATTCCAAGTGGGGATCTTTTGATAAATTTAAAGAAGAATTCAATAAGATCTCAATAAGTACTTTTGGCTCAGGTTGGGTATGGTTGGTCAAAGATACAGATGATTCACTTGAACTGATATCAACCAGTAACGCTGGTACTCCTTTAACAATGACTAATACTAGAGCTTTGATTACTATAGATGTTTGGGAGCATGCGTACTATATTGATTATCGCAATGCCAGGCCAGCATATCTAGAGTCGTTCTGGAAGTTAGCTAACTGGGAATTCGCCTCGAAGAATTTTGAGCTAGAATGTTCGTAAATATATACAGGAAATGAGAGTCTAGCCATATGAAAAATAGCGCTAGATCATTAGTGCTATTCACAAGAAATTTGCAGTCAGTAGATATCAGTCATCTCGGCTAGCTTATTTAGAAAAATTATTACTTACGTCAATCATCTATCTTGTGAAAAGTGCTAATGAGTACAATAATTTTAGGTACAGTGAGGCGTAGAAGATACTGTATATGGTAAACTTGCCGAGACTGCTCCACGTAGAGTGTTACATACCATGATGTCTTCAGCATTTAGTAAGTCTTCAATTTTCAGGATACATTCTCTGGCACCCCAATTTGGATCATCTAATATCACACTACGCATTACTCCGGGTAATAGCCCTGAAGATAATCGTGGTGTATACCAATTGCCTTTTAACTTTAAGAAGACGTTGCTACGAGCACCTTCGGTTAGTTCACCCTGCTGGTTAAAAAACAACATATCAAAGGCACCTACCCTTTCTGCTTCCTGCCAAGACCAATCATATATTTCCCGAAAAGTAGTTTTATGCCTTAAGAATAGCTGGTCAGATTTCATATAGTGTTTTGAAATAAGCAGTTTCACCGGGCTCTTGATTAATTTTAAATTTGAGGATTGCAAGCTGCAATGCCCATTAAAGAAAAGAGTTAGCTTTACCTGTTGGGCTCCAGTACTTGGCAAAGCTTCGCAATAGGTTCGTAGACTTTCGCGTAAGGTTCTTTCATTATAAGAAAATCCAAAGTAAATGGCAGATGAAATCAAGCGCTTTAAGTGAAAATCATAGTATCTATATCCATCTTTCTTAGAGAAATACATGGTCTCAAATAGAGAAAAACTGTTATGCATCCCGGTTAAGAACTTTGCTTTCAACTTACATTCTGCATATTCTTCTCCTGATATACTCTCATGTACTATGCCAGCACCGATACCCATTTCACCGCGACGTATACTAGAGCCATATAATCCATCTTTTGTAGGTGGGTTCAAACATAAGGTTCGAATCGGAATAGAAAGACAGAAATCTCCAAAGGAGTAGGTTTTTTTTGGCGCATCAAACCAACCAATCGCACCAGTATATAATCCACGTGGATCAGATTCTAAGTCAGAAATTATTTGCATAGTGCGATGTTTGGGAGCACCAGTTATCGAACCACAAGGGTATAGAGCTTTAATAAGTTCAACAAGACTAATATCACTTCGTACACGAGAGCATATAGTCGAAGTCATCTGAAGAATAGTATTAAAACGAGTCACATCGAATAGCTTATGTACGCATACTGATCCTGGAATAGATATGCGACCTAGGTCGTTTCGCAGTAAATCTATAATCATTAAATTCTCTGCTAGGTTCTTCGGATCCTTTGATAAAAATTTAGCAATCTGTATATCCTTTTTCATATCCCCGCTGGAAGCAGCAGTGCCTTTCATAGGCTGTGTTGTTAGTACTCCTCCTTGGTGTTGAACGAATAACTCAGGTGATAAGGATAGTACTGCAGCTCCATCTTTTAATATAATTAAGCTGCTATAGGGTACTGGTTGCCTTATCCTTAATTTTTGATACAACGCAGTTGGGCTACCATAAACATCAAAACGCAAACGATAAGTATAATTAACCTGATAGGTATCTCCTTCTCTTATATATCCATGGATCTTTTTAATAACTTCTTCAAACTGTTCAGCGTTAGTATTTGATCTTAAATTAGCGATCCCAGTACAAGATTCACTGTCTTCGCTATTCTTCATTTCGAATGATTTTCGATGAGTAAGCCATGAGTCAACTTCAGTATTACTTAAAAAAGAGAGATTTGAGAAGAGAAGGATCTGTGCTAAGGGCTTCTGCATTCCTTCTGATATTGTATGAATATAGGTACATTGTAGCTCTACACCAAGTTCATAAGTAAATAAAGCTACGGCATGTAAACCCTCATATAAGGCTTGCTGCATTTGTTCAATAAATGAAGGTAATTGACTGGCCTCAAAGCACAGAATATTACGTACATAACCAGTATAAAGACGGGATTTTGCAGATGGATTTTCACGATCATCCAATAATGCAAAACATTCGTTTGATGAAGAATGCATTCTAGTTATAGCTATTTTAAAGATTTACAGGTGAATATCTGGAAAATTTTTTGGGGAAAGTCTAACCTATGGCTTAAACAGAGAGATAGGCCACGATACTCATAAATTACTTGGAAGGATATCGTACAGATTTTTTCCGAATATAGATGGAATTAAATTCCATTCCATCTTCTATGGGAACCAAAATCTATGGTGTCTAGAATATCATGAAGAAATGTTATTGAGGGCAAATCATATTCCTAGGTTCTACCCACTCATCAAACTGTCGCTCACTCAAATAACCGAGTGCTAGAGCTGCACTTTTCAGTGTACTCCCATCATGATGAGCACGCTTTGCGACTTGTGCAGCACGATCGTAACCTATGTATGGTGTCAATGCTGTTACTAGCATCAGAGAGTGCCCTATTAATTCACTAATACGATCACGGTTAGCCATGATCCCACCAATACAATGCTCTCTAAAACTCTCCATGCCATCTGACAAGATGCGTAGGCTTTGAAGAAAATTATAGGCAATTAAAGGCTTAAAGACATTTAATTCAAAATTTCCCGATGCCCCCCCAAAATTTATCGATACATCGTTGCCAAATACTTGGCAGCATAGCATTGTTAAAGCTTCGCATTGAGTAGGATTAACTTTTCCTGGCATAATAGAACTGCCTGGTTCATTTTCAGGTATGCTGATTTCACCCAGGCCAGAACGTGGACCAGAAGCTAACCAACGTATATCATTGGCAATTTTCATTAGCACAGCAGCTAAGGTTTTTAAAGCACCATGTGCTCCAACTAAGGCATCGTGCGCTGCCAATGCAGCAAACTTATTATCTGCACTGCAGAAAGGTAAATTTTTAGACTTAGTTATTTCAAGAGCAACAAGAACACCAAATTCTTTTGGAGAATTAAGTCCAGTACCAACTGCAGTTCCACCAACAGCTAATTCAAACAGATGTTCCAAGCTACTATTGATGATTTTCTTTACTTGATCTAACTGTGCAACATAGCCGGAGAATTCCTGTCCTAGCGTAAGCGGTGTTGCATCTTGTAGGTGAGTACGCCCAATTTTGATAATATCTTTAAAGGAGACAGATTTATCATGTAAAGCAGCGCGTAAGTTTTTGAGAGACGGTATTAAATTATTGGTGATGGAAAGCACAGCAGCAACATGCATTGCTGTCGGGAAAATATCGTTAGAAGACTGACTTAGGTTAACAGCATCGTTCGGATGTACCAAACGTCTCTCACCGCGTGTGCCACCAAGGATTTCAGATGCACGATTAGCAAGAGTTTCATTCATATTCATATTGCTCTGAGTACCAGATCCTGTTTGCCAAATAGATAATGGGAACTCTTCAAAATGCTTTCCGTCCTCAACTTCCCGAGCCGCTTGAATGATAGCATTACCTTTGACCTTGGATAACTTTCCTAGGTCCATATTAACTTGCGCACAAGCTCGTTTGACAAAAGCAAGGGCAACAATGAGCTCAGGTGGCATAGACTCAGTGGAGATACGAAAGTGATGAAGACTACGCTGTGTTTGTGCGCCCCACAAGCGCGCACTTGGAACTTCTATTTTTCCGAAGGTATCACTCTCGAGTCTGCTGCTAGTCATTTTATTAATTCCACAAAGATAGTAGTCAGTATTACAAATACAAAGAGTCTCAACGATTATTACGTCACCGTGGCGGATTAGAGTCTCAGAATAGGAAATTCTCTCAAAAAATAGACCTACAAGAAGCAGAGAGCAATCTTATCTATGTAAATTCCAACTAAAAAAATTAGATTTTGCTTCTTCATCACAAATTATATAGATGTATATTGAGAGAAATAACGTCAGATATTTCTCTTTTTAGATTAAGTTCAGCATTAGATTTGCTCATAAGAAGGACAGAGTCTATCTGTGGATATTTTCTTTAACACACGACCTTACATATAAATTTTTTCCATGAAATTTTTTCCATGAAACGACAATCTATTCTTATCCAAATTACCTACTGGTTCAAATTTTGAAGAATACTAATGCTGTGGCAATTTTTCCTTTATGCGCGCAGATTTTCCAGAACGTTCACGTAAGTAGTAAAGCTTGGCACGACGAACATCTCCACGACGCTTAACCTGGATCGAGGAAATCAACGGAGAGTAGAGTTGAAATGTGCGCTCTACACCTTTACCAGAGGAAATTTTACGAACAATAAAATTGGAATTCAAGCCTCGGTTGCGACGAGATATCACAACTCCCTCATAGGCTTGTACACGCTTGCGTGTGCCTTCAACTACGTTAACACTGACTATAACTGTATCCCCCGATGAAAATTCGGGAATAACTTTTTCCAGTCGTATGATCTCTTCTTGCTCAATTTTGTTAATTAAATTCATTTTTTAGCTCCATATACTATCTTACTGATGCTATTTTATGAGACTCTAATCAATAGAGGATGGGGTTAATAAGTATGCTACGGCATTACTATAATAATGAAAACATTTATATATTATCACGTATGTTGTTCAGAAAACCTTCATCAGCGTCGCTTAACAAGCCGGAGTTGCGCATTTTCTGGATTATATCTGGCCTTTTTCTAGCAGTAGTAGACAACATGCCTTGGGTCTTCCATTTCTCAATTTCGATGTGATTTCCACTCATTAAAACAGATGGTACTTCCGATCCATAATATTCCCTTGGTCGTGTATAATGGGGGTACTCAAGTAAGCCATTGACAAAACTCTCTTGCGTGGCAGATTTACTATCGTTTAATACACCAGGTAATTGGCGAATTATTGCATCCATCAGAACCATTGCTGGAAGTTCACCACCAGATAGAACGAAATCACCGAGGCTAACCTCTTCATCTACACACCGATCAAGCAGCCGCTGGTCTACAGCCTCATAACGACTGCACAGTAACAACAAGCTAGGCTGACTACATAATTCTATGATGCGTTGATGAGCCAACGGAGAGCCCTGTGGAGATAAATGAATTACCCTGGGTATTGGAAGATCCTGCTCTAGATGGTGAGTTTTTGCAGCTTTGATCGCATCTTCTAGAGGCTTTGCTAGCATAACCATGCCAGGACCACCACCATAGGGACGATCATCTATAGTGCGGCGCTTGTCAGAAGTAAAATCTCTTGGGTTCCAAAATGCTAGTTTACATAGTTTTTCTTTAAAGGCCCGACCGGTAATACCTGAGTGCGTTAATGCAGCAAACATCTCAGGAAACAGTGTTATAACATCAAATCGCATACAGTTAGCTTTTCTAGTAAGAGACTAGCTGAGCTCGTTAATCTAAAAAAAACTACCAACTAGAATCCCAATCAACTGTGATTTTTCTTTCTCTATTTTGATCTACTATTTTAATAAATCGCCTAACGAAGGGAATAAGTAATGCTGGCAATTTTTTACCCAACCCCACAGGAGTTGAGGATAAAATCTTAAGAATTGGATGAGCACCGTTATCCATTAAATCAATGACTACTCCTAGATCTTCTCCTATCAAATTATTTACTTTTAGACCTATCAGATCAACCCAGTAGAATTCATCATTAGGAAGAGCTGGAAGACAGCTACGTGGCAGAAAAACTGTACTACCTCTTATGAGTTCAGCTTCATCTCGGTTTTTTATACCTTCGAGTAGAACTAGTACGCTGCTACCATGGTCTTTTGCTTTTAAACACCTGATACTAACGGGTTTCTCAAATTCTTGTTTATTAAGCCAGAAAATTTTGGTGCGAAGTAGCAGTCTTCCTTCAGAGAAATAGGGCTTGATCTTAATCCAACCACTAACACCATGAGCGCCAGTGGTGTGACCTATTTCTATAAGATTCATATTACCTGAATTCACGAGCATAGCCGGGGAATTTTCCGAGGATTCCAAGAACTAGAACAGGATTTCAGACAGGTTTCTTGGCAGATTTATTTGCTAAGCGTGCAACCGTTGGTGATAATTGTGCACCCACACCTTGCCAATAGTTCAGTCGGTCCTGAGAAATGCGAAAAACTTCTTCTGATCCTGAGGCAGTTGGATTGTAGAAACCGAGCCGCTCGTTAAAGCGACCGTCGCGACGATTACGAGAATCAGTAGCAACTATTTTGTAGAAAGGGCGCTTTTTTGCACCACCGCGAGAGAGACGAATAACAACCATATTTTTTCCAAAAGTGCAGCGTTAATTTAGGTTAGCAGATTATAACTCAAAGTAACGCAAAACTACAACCAGGTACTTAGTAAGTGGAAATTTCAACTACAAATTTAATTTCTCGCTGTGGAATTTATCTTCGCCTTAGGAAAAAAATGAAGTTCTTATCTTCTGTGACTTGTTTCAACAGATGGTTGCCAGTCTGCTTAGCAAATGCGCCAAAATCTCGCACTGAACCGTAATCAGTTGTTAAAACACGGAGTACCTCATTACTAAGCATGGTTGATAGTATTTTCTTAGTTTTCAAAATCGGCAATGGACAATTTAAGCCACGCACGTCTAATTCTTTATCAAATTTCATAAACATACTTTAGATTTAGGAATTTCAAAGGCTATAAGAAATTTTTCAATCTCTCTACATTATATAAGATCTTTATGAAGTTAAGGGTTACGCTTAACTGATAGGCCTTGTGAATACATCCATTCTGCTAAGGCAAAACCAGTTCCAGTAGACCAGGGACGCAGTAAATTGGGTTCAAAGAGTTGATATTCTAGTAACTCTGATGAGAGCACAATTTTTCCAGTTACCTTAGCATGATATGCAATAATCAGCTCATTTTTACTCATGAATTCATAAACACCAACCAATTTAGTATACTGTGTATCTAGGTTGACCTCTTCTTTAACTTCACGTGCAATACCTTGCTCTGGCGTTTCATCACGCTCCATGAAACCTGTAATTAATGTAAGTCTTCCATTAGGTCTTGCCGCGCTGCGTACAAGAATAATCTTGTTGTCAATCTCAACAATTGCAGCCAAGACTGGTATAGGGTTATCCCAGTGAGTCCAATGTCCTGTAGCGCATGATAGTCGGGTTTTTCCGTTCTCAAATTTATCAGAACGATGAATAAGAGGAATAGAACAAACCGGACAAAATTTTAATTCATTCATTTATGAAATATATGAAGTTACTTTATTGGCTACAGAATCTAAATCAAAAGTACGCATATAGAACACTATACTAGACGTGTTCCCTAATCCAAGTGTGGACGCTTTTTAGAGCTGATTCTAAGTACCTTACATTAGTTCCACCAGCTTGAGCCATATCTACTCGACCTCCACCCTTACCACCAACTTGTAAGGCAACAAAATTAGCTAGTTTACCAGCATTGATCTTAACGGAGATATTAGCAGTGACCCCAGCTACTAGACTTATCTTACCATCTATGACTGTAGCTAAAACAACTATAGTAGTCCCCAGTTTATTTTTAGTATGATCTACAATATCACGCAAAATCTTATTATCAACATTCTCGATTATAGCGGTTAATACCTTGATGCCTTTGATATCTACTACATTTGAAAGCAAACCTTCATTCTGGCTTAATGCTAATCTCGATTTTAAGCTACCAATTTCTTTTTCAAGAGACTTCGTATACTCCTGTAGTTGTGCAGTTTTCTGAACTAACTTTTCTGGATGGACTTTTAGCGCTGTTGCCACCTCCACCACACAGTCACTCAAGTTCTGAATTAGTGATAATGACTCTTCTCCGGTAATTGCCTCAATACGACGTACTCCAGCTGCAACAGCGCTTTCAGCTACAATCTTGAATAGCCCGATATCTCCAGTGCGAATGACATGAGTTCCACCGCACAGTTCAGATGATGTACCAATTGAGACAACTCTTACTTTATCACCATACTTTTCATTAGATAGAGTTATTGCACCAGAAGATAAGGCATTATCAAACGACATTACGTTAGTTTTGGTTTTTATGTTAGATATAATCTCGTTATTGACAGTTTTTTCAACGAGAAGCATTTCAGCGGGGCTGACAGGTTGATCATGACTAAAATCAAAGCGGATTTTTTTACCGTCCACTAAAGAACCTCTCTGCGAAATATTATTGCCTAAAACATCACGCAAAGCCTTATGCATCAGGTGAGTAGCAGAGTGGTTACGAGAAATGCGTAGACGTGTATTTTTATTTACCTCAGCATTTAGACGGTCTCCAACTCTTAAAGTACCATTACGTAGTACGCCATTATGACCGAAGGCGCCTACCTGAGTTTTCTTTGTATCCATAACTTCAAATAAAATACCTGGTGCCTCTAATGTTCCTGTATCACCTATCTGACCACCTGATTCAGCGTAGAAAGGTGTATTGTCGAGCATTACTACCGCACTTTCCCCAGTTTCAATTTTCTGTACTAATTTACCTACTTTTGAATATAACGAAAGCACCTCAACTTCGCATAGTGACAAAGTGTCGTAACCGACAAAATTAGTCTTATCACAGCTATCTTTTACTGATATAGGTACCTTAAACTTGCAAGTTGCACGAGCCGCCGTTTTCTGCAGATTCATAGCAGTAGTGAACCCAGACTCATCTAATTCAATGCCTCTTTCACGACAAATATCAGCTGTCAAATCTAATGGAAATCCGAAAGTGTCATACAGCATAAATGCTGTCTCTCCATCTAAATTCCTAGGCATCTTAACAAGAACTCTTTCCAACATTTTCATACCGTTATCTAATGTCTCTTGGAAGCGCTCCTCTTCTCGTCTTAGCACATACTTTACCAGCTTCTCAGCTGCTACCAACTCTGGATAGGCACAACCCATTTCTGTGACTAGATCATCAACTAATTTATAAAAAAATGGTTTAGTCTGACCTAATTTATGCCCATGACGTAAGGCTCGGCGAATTATCCGGCGTAGTACGTAACTTCGACCCTCATTGCCTGGCACTACGCCATCAACTATTAGGAATGAGCACGCACGAACGTGGTCAGCTATTAGCCTAAGAGAATTAGTGTCTAAGCTGCTAATAACATTAACTTCACGCGCAACAGCATTAATTAAGCGTTGGAATGAATCGACTGCGTAGTTGCTTTCAACGCCCTGCAATATAGCTGCCAAGCGCTCTAGTCCCATACCAGTATCAACGCACTGCCTTGGTAACGGGGTTAAAATTGAAATACCGGTTTCAGGATCAACCTCCCGGTTAAACTGCATGAAAACATTGTTCCAAATCTCAACATAACGATCGCCGTCTTCGTTAAAGCTACCAGGAGGACCTCCACTAAAGCTAGGTCCATGGTCGTAAAAAATCTCGGAGCACGGTCCACAAGGTCCAGTATCGGCCATCTGCCAAAAATTGTCTGAGGAATACGGTGTGCCCTTGTTATCTCCGATGCGCACAATTCGATCTTTCGGCAGTCCAATCACCCTGTGCCAAATATCATATGCTTCTTCATCGGTTTTATAAACTGTTGCCCATAGTTTGTCCGGTGAAAGACGATAAACTTTAGTTAGTAGTTCCCATGCCCAGACAAGTGAATCATGCTTAAAGTAATCTCCGAAAGACCAATTTCCTAACATTTCAAAAAAGGTATGATGGCGTCCAGTATAACCAACATTTTCTAGGTCATTATGTTTTCCACCAGCACGCAGACAGCGCTGCACGGAAGCAGCACGCAGAATTTCTTGTTTTCCAGTACTTAAAAAAATATCTTTGAATTGAACCATACCAGAGTTGGTAAATAGCAGGGTCGAATCATTCTCTGGTACTAAACTTGATGAGCGCACGATAGTGTGCCCTTTGGATTCAAAAAAATTAAGAAACTTTTCTCGGATTTCGGCTAAGTCCATATTATTAAAGGGAAGTAAAG
>Ga0256412_1000136_pt1 | contig 11165 bp, 5 predicted proteins | sample WCR_74metaT_FD_190055 | JGI IMG/M metagenome (GOLD analysis project Ga0256412, IMG submission 190055) | Metatranscriptome of seawater microbial communities from Monterey Bay, California, United States - WCR_74 (Metagenome Metatranscriptome) | ecosystem: Environmental > Aquatic > Marine > Coastal ...
CACTAATTAAAATGACAGAGTCTATATTCTCCTATAGCCCAAATAAATTTCAGGAAATAACACAGGAAGTCCTACATTATGCAAGTAAAAAAGGTATTTATGATGCAGCCGTTGAAATTAATGAAAGTAGTGGTTTATCAGCAGGAGTTCGAAAGGGCGATATAGAAAATATCGAACAAAACAAGGACAAAGACGTTATTGTTAGTATCTACTTAGGTGAAGAAAAGCATGTTCGGTGTGGAAATGCTAGTACATCTGATTTCTCGATGAAGTCTTTACAGAACGCGGTCGATGCAGCATATGATATCGCTTGTTTTACTGGAGAAGATGATTGTGCCGGTTTGCCAGATACAGAGAATCTGGAAACAGACCCGGTAGACTTAAAACTTTATTCACCTTGGCTGATTTCATCTACTGAGGCAGTTGAGATATCAAAAATTTGTGAGGAAGCAGCATTTTCTCTAGATAAAAAAATAACTAATAGTGAAGGTGCTAGCGTTCATATCCACCATTCTCATTTTGTTAGAGCCAATTCGCGTGGGTTTATAGGTGGTTATCCATACTCTCGACATACCATTGCAGTAGCCCCTATAGCTCAAAAGGGCGATAGTATGCAGCGTGATGAATGGTATTCGTCAATGTGCTGTCCAAAGCAACTGACCACACCAGAATTGATTGGTCGCTACGCTGCAGAGCGTACTCTAACTCGATTGGGCGCGCGTAAGCTTGGTACACGAAAATGTCCCGTTTTATTTGAGGCGCCACTAGCAATAGGATTGCTTGGAGCGTTTGTACAGGCTATATCAGGCGGTGCATTATATCGGAAATTAACTTTCTTATTGGATTGCCTGGGTAAATCAGTATTTTCACCACATATACAGATTTCAGAAAATCCACATATCATCGGTGCAATTGGATCAGCACCTTTCGATAATGAAGGCGTTAAAACACAATTTCGGAATGTGGTTAGTAATGGTGTAGTACAGGACTATTTTTTATCAACTTATTCAGCACGAAAGTTAAATACGAGAACCACTGGGAATGCCGGTGGTTCTCATAATTTAATCATGACCTCTTCTCTGACCAATTCATCAGATGATTTTAAGACAATGCTAAAGAAACTAGATACTGGTTTACTTGTAACTGAATTGATGGGACAGGGTATAAATTATGTCACCGGCGATTATTCGCGAGGGGCTTTTGGATATTGGGTAGAAAAAGGAATAATTCAGTATCCAGTGGAAGAAATTACCATTGCTAGTAATATGAAGGATATGCTGCAGCAGATTATTGCTATTGGTGCTGATACATTGGTTAGAGGGACTAAGCAGACTGGCTCCGTACTCATTGAAAGTATGATGATTTCGGGTAATTGATCTAAATGACCCTAATTATTTCCTTCCAGGGTAAATTAAAGGCAACCTATACCAAGTCCCATAATTCTTATACTAAAATCGAAGGATTTTCTAATTGTTTAACTCTTGCCGCAAATTATCAATAGCTAAGCGAACCTGGCGCGGCGATGTACCGCCAATGTGGTCCCGCGCTTTTACTGATTCTTCTACTGTCAACACATTTAAAACGTCATCTTCAATTAGATGTGAGAATGAACGCAATTTTTCCAGTGATATGTTATGCAGATTGCAATTTTTTTCTACACAAATACGTACTACACTTGCTACGATCTCATGGGCATCTCGGAAAGATAGACCTTTCTTGACGAGATAATCAGCTAAATCAGTTGCGGTGGAATAGCTTTCGAGTGCACCAGCTAGCATGTTTTCAGTTTTGACCGTAATACAGCATGTCATATCTATAAATACGCGAAGAGTATCAATTAGGGTATCTACAGTATCAAATAAGGGTTCTTTATCTTCCTGAGAATCCTTATTATAAGCAAGTGGTTGACTTTTCATGATGGTAAGCAGAGCCATCAAATTTCCGTTAACTCTGCCGGTCTTGCCACGGGCTAATTCTGGCACATCAGGGTTTTTCTTCTGAGGCATGATGGATGAGCCGGTACAAAAGCTATCTGCAATATCGATAAAATTTATCCGGGGATTCATCCAGATTATTAGTTCCTCAGACATACGAGATATATGGATCATAATTAGCGAAGCAGCAGCACAGAATTCTACTATGAAATCGCGGTCTGAAACTGCATCTAGCGAATTACGGCATACACCCTCGAAACCGAGGGAATCGGCTACTCGTTGACGATCTATAGGGAAGGTGGTACCAGCTAATGCAGCAGCCCCCAGAGGCAAGTAATTAACTCGTTTTCGACAACCCAGCATTCGTTCATGGTCCCGCCCAAACATTTCTATATAAGCCATCAAGTGATGCCCAAAAGTCACTGGCTGTGCTACTTGCATATGCGTAAAACCAGGCATGATGGTATGGACGTGCTTATCTGCTAAATTCAGTAATTCTAGGCGAAGATCATATAGCAACGCATTTATATCGTCGATAGCACTACGTAGATAAAGGCGAGTATCAGTAGCAATTTGGTCATTACGAGAACGTCCGGTATGTAAGCGTTTGCCTGGATCTCCAACTAACTCTATCAAACGATTCTCAATATTCATATGTACATCTTCTGCCTCCAGTGACCATTTAAACTCGCCAGAAGTAATCTCATTCTGAATCTGTGCCATTCCTTTCTGGATTTCTGTGTAATCGCTATTGCTAATGATTCCTTTGTTTTCTAACATTTCTGCATGGGCCAAAGATCCTCGAATATCGACCTCTGCTAAACGTTTATCGAAGGATACTGAGGCAGTATAACGTTTGACTAAATCAGAGACTGGTTCAGAAAAACGTCCTGACCAAGTTTTTTTAGAAAGTTGCTCTATCATAATTAATTTTTAATGGCAGTTGTAAACTGTAAAGATTATAAATTACTCTTCTTACTTTTGTGGTACGGTATTGTAGTTCTCTTTTTTATAAAATTTTTGCCTTATCTTTGAAGTCAAAGTACCTGCTTCTTCTATTCAGGGCAATATTGTATGTATATTTTATACGCTAACTGGTTCTGTCTTTTTAGATAAAACTATGCAATGCTTAGAGTACGAGAATTGGCTCTCGTTTATATTATTTAGTTCCTTAGTATATTGTTTAATTTCCTTATGCTGGGTTCCACAGTGTGAGATAAGAGGAGACAAGTGAATATGCACGCAAGATGTGGTCAGTATGGCATTAGAAAATTTAGTGCTACAGAAAATTATAGCTCAATGAAAATACTAACTTTTTGAGAGAAAAAGAGGCAATTGTCGAATTTTGATAATTCTGGAAAATATGCTGAGAGGTTAAATAACCTAATTAGTGCACATTCGATAAGATTACTAGTTATTCTAGATAATAATTAGACTACCGCAACCCATAATTTTATGTCAACAATTGTGCCCAGATTTAGTTTATCCTCCAAGTTGTCTCGTTGCTACTTTGCTCTCTACAGTGAAAGTGCGGTTTTTTGCAAGCCCTCCCCCCCAAATTAATGGAGATATCTTATGAAGGATAAAACAATGAAAAAAATAGAGGAAGGGATCTCTAAAGCTCGTCGTAACTTTCTGACTCAAAGTGGCAAGTTACTAACTAGCAGTACGATGCTAAGTATGTTACCAATCTCATCAACATTAGCGGGGACAAAAATTCCTTCACCTATGCCTCTGATCATAGATGCTGATCCTGGTGCAGATGACGTGATTGCTTTGCTGCTTGCCTTCTCTGCACATGAAAAACTAGATATTCGAGCTTTGACCACTGTAGATGGTAATGTCCAGCTTAGTTATACCTCTCGCAATGCTCGTATGGTACGTGAATGGGTTAATCGTCCGGATGTTCCAGTATATGCTGGTTGTGCTCATCCAATGTTAAGAGAGCCAGTGCACGCTACTGAGGTTCACGGTAAGGATGGTATGGTTGGGGTCAAGATATTCGAGCCCAAACAGCCTTTAGCCAAAGGTAGCGCAGTACAGTATTTGATCACTACTCTATTAGCAGCAAAACCGCGCAGTATAACCATAGCTACACTAGGACCCCAAACTAATTTAGCTATGGCACTAATAGAAAACCCTGGTATTCAGCAAGGAATAAAAGAAATAGTTATGATGGGCGGCGCTCACTTTAACGGTGGTAACATAACACCAGCTGCAGAATTCAACGTGTTTGCTGATCCACATGCAAGCGATGTTATATTTAAGAGCGGCGCGCCAATTACTGTAATTTCACTAGATGTTACACACAAAATGTTGACAAGCCCACATCGAATAGATTGCTTACGAAAGATTGGTAATCAAGCTGGTAGAATTGCAGCTAATATCCTCGATGGATATGTGAAGCATGATATTAAGCTGTATAATCTTCCTGGCGGACCCATCCATGATGCCTGTACTGTAGGTTATATATTGAGACCAGAGTTATTTAAAGGACGTATGGCTAATGTTCAAGTTGATACTAGGGAGGGCTTAACCTTTGGTGCAACTGTTGTTGACTATTATGGATCCACCAATTCTCCTAAGAATGCACGCTGGATCACGGAGGGTGATACACAGGCATTCTTCAATTTATTAACGGAACAAATTTCAAAATTACCTTGATAAAAATATTCTAATTTAGCGTTATGCCTGGAAATACACTTGGTAATTTATTTAGCATCACTAACTTTGGTGAATCTCATGGTCCTGCGATAGGTTGCATAGTAGACGGTTGTCCTCCCGGTTTAATGTTATCTAATGCTGACATTCAACCTGATCTTGATCGAAGAAGGCCTGGTACCTCACATTACGTGACGCAACGTCAGGAGCCAGATGTTGTTGAAATTCTATCTGGCGTATATAAGGGGGAGACTACTGGAACACCCATTATGCTCATGATTCGTAATCAAGATCAGCGTTGCAAAGACTACGAAGATATCGCTAATATATTTCGACCTGGACACGCTGATCTTACTTATTGGCACAAATACGGCGTTCGTGATCCTAATGGTGGCGGGCGCTCTTCAGCACGGTTAACTGCTCCTACAGTTGCAGCAGCTGCCATTGCTAAAAAGTGGTTATTTCAGCAATACGGCACTATATTCAAAGGTTATATGAGTCAATTAGGCGAGATTCCTATTGTCTTTGAATCTTGGGATCATATTACTAGTAATCCATTTTTTGCTCCTAGTGTTAGTCAGATTGCTGAACTTGAAGTATATATGGAAACTTTGCGCAAAAATAATGATTCATGTGGGGCAAGAATTGATATTGTCGTATCCAAGGTTCCTATTGGTCTAGGTAGTCCTTTGTACGATAAGCTAGATGCAAAGATTGCTTATGCTTTGATGAATATTAATGCTGTTAAAGGAGTAGAAATTGGTGCTGGCTTTAGCTCGGTATCTCAACGGGGATCTCAATATGTTGATGAAATCAACCAGAATGGTTTTATAAGAAATAATTCTGGTGGTATCCTAGGAGGTATTTCTAGTGGGCAAGATATCACTGTATCAGTTGCTATTAAACCGACCTCTAGCATTGGTATACCTAGTCGCTCAATTGATAAAAAGGGCAATGAGGTTGTTGTGAGAACCTTTGGGCGGCACGATCCTTGTGTTGGTATTCGCGCAATACCTATTGCCGAAGGGATGCTTGCCTTGGTTTTAATGGATCAAGCATTACTTCACCGCGCTCAATGTAGGTAATGGGTGGTGTGTAGTAAAACGGATTAATCATCGGTATCTCTTCTTAGGTACGGCAAACTTCCATCAAATCTAATTCATCACAAAACTACTGTTCTCCTGTTGTAGGCCTACACTAAATTACCTGCTGGGCTAAGAGAGAAGAACGGAGCCTAATTTTATGACATCATTAGAATTAACTATTCTGCTAGCTCTTGCTAGCATTACCATTATTGCACTGCAAATTTTTTCTATTGTTTGTTCTTCGAAGAAGAAAGATTTTCCGGAGCAATTGAAACAACTACAAAATAATCTAGAACAACACCAATATGATATTGGACAGATTCAACAACAGGTATTACGGACCGAGATATACAACAGTACACAAGGTATACGACAAGAGTTGGTCAACAATTTCTCCCAATTACAGCAAACTTTGGCAACACAAATAACTAGTGTTTCTACACTGCAGCATAATCAGATCGACACGTTTGCGCAGAAGCTCGTTGAGCTCAATAAAAATAATATCCAGCAACTCGATAATATGCATATCTTGCTCAACCAGCAAGCACAGAATAATCGTAAGGAACAGGCACATTCTCTAAAAGACTTTGGTGACAACCTGAGTCAATCCCTGGCATCACTCAATGGATCAATCTCCCACTGTATGTTGGAAATTCGTACTGCATTAGAAATGAGAATTAAAGATCTCCAGAATGAGAATACCTTACGTCTCGAAGAAATGAGAAAGACTGTTGATGAAAAGTTGCATACCACACTAGAAAAACGTCTCGGAGAATCATTCCGAACCGTATCTGAGCGCTTGGAAAGAGTTTATCAAGGTTTAGGAGAGATGCAACAATTAGTGGTCGGTGTAGGGGACCTTAAACGTCTCCTATCTAATGTTAAAACACGTGGTACTTGGGGAGAAGTACAACTAGAGATGCTTCTGCAACAGATATTGATACCAGGGCAATATGGGAAAAATATAGAAATTGTTCTAGGCAGTCAAGAGCGAGTTGAATTTGCTATAAAGCTACCTGGTACTGAAAATGGCGGTAAGGCTGTATGGATGCCGATTGATGCAAAATTTCCCAAAGAACAATATGAACGTCTAGCTGATGCTGCTGAGAAAGGAGACACTGAAGGTTTGGCAGTAGCTTCACGTGCATTAGAAAAGGTGGTGCGCTACGAAGCCAAAAACATTTCTGAAAAGTACCTTTCTCCACCGTTAACCACAGATTTTGGCATCCTATTTTTACCAACTGAGGGTCTATATTCCGAGGTTATACGTCGCCCGGGTTTAGCTGACGATATGCAAAGACTTTACCGAATAAGTATCGCCGGACCCTCTACTTTATCAGCGTTGCTAAATAGTTTACAAATGGGATTTAGAACTCTTGCTTTGGAAAAACGTTCATCTGAAGTATGGCAGGTTTTAGGTGCAGTTAAGACTGAGTTTAATAAATTCGGAGATGCTCTTGCCACAACTAAGTCAACATTGGAAAGGGCTGCTAAAAATATTGACCAGGTCGAAACCCGCAGTCGTCAGATGTCACGTAAGTTAAAATCTGTGGAAGCATTACCTAGCGATGCTACCTCACTTCTCATAGAAGAAGAACAAGACCAGTGATAGACTCAGTATGCAGTAATAGGAGGGAATTTTGCGTCAAATTTCCTCCTATTGCTTTGTTTCATATATCAACCGGACTAATCTATGGATACTGGTTTTTTAGTCTCAATTTGCATTAGAGGTTCTTCACTGGATTGAATTGCTGAATTTTTCTGTTGAAGTTCTAAATTTGGGGCTATTAACTGGGAACTTTTTTCCTGCATAGCGCGTAGTTTCCCTGGATTAGTTTTTGCCATGGTAAGTCCTGCAGCAACCAGCATAACTTCTAAATCCTCAACTGTAGATGATGAGTTTGAAACTTCTATTGTAGGAAGAACCTTTTCTGCTTTTTCAGTAAGGGTAGACAGATGTTCGATAGTTGATGTTAATTTAACAGAAATCTTATCATTCTCCTTAGGTACACTTTTCTTAGGATGGCTAAAATGTTCTATACTTTTAGTAAATGGCTCTGGTGTAGGTAAAGTGGCTGTTGTTACTGTTTCTATCGCTGAAGCTTTTACGTTGGGGGATTTTAAAATATTAATTGGCTTACTTTCTCCTATAGAAGCCACTACTTTACTATTTTTTTCAGTTACTTTTAGCTTGGCATCTCCATCCACTTCTATTTTTTCATTGGAAGATTTAGATGTATTTTCTAAGTTATTTCGCTCTCGGCGATTACGATTACGACCACCGCGGCGGCGGCGACGTGGTTCCTCATCTTCGCCGTTTTTAGATGTACTAATTGGTTCTATTACTTTGATTTTTTCTTCAATCTTAAGCTCAATTATATTTTCTTTATGATTCTCCTGTAACGAGCGCGAGGAGTAATCGACGCGACCGTGCTTACTTTCATGATGTATATCGGCCTTGTCATCTTTAACTTCTAGTATAGAGGCCTGCGGATGATTCTTCGTTGTTACTACTTCATGCAAAATCTTCTTAGTGTTATCTTCAAGGATTTCTTGGACTCTACCATCACGGTTTCGATTACTACGTCCGCGTCGCCGCTGTACTCTACTATTCTGTTCGTTATTTTTTACAGCCGTAATAGGTATTTCTATATTCTCAGTTATGGGTTTACCCGAGAAAAAATCGAATATTTTTTTCAGGAGATTAATTTTCCTATTACCAGCTGCTAGTTTTGGATATATTTCCATCATTTTTCTTTTGATGATAGGAGCTGGCCGTTCTGGAGTAATACTCTTAACTAAAGCTTCTTGCCGCGGTTTTTTCTCTTCCTTTTGAATTTTTCTACAGTATGGATCATTATTACCTGAGTTTGCCATTTCAAAACTTGGTTGACTTTCTTCAAGCCGTGAATCATCGTGTTTTAAACGTTCTAGCTTGTAATGCGGTGTTTCAAGATGCTTATTGGGTATTAATATGATGGATACATGATGCCTATTCTCGATCTTAAGAATTTCCCCGCGCTTTTCGTTTAGAAGAAAAGCTGAAACATCGACAGGCGTTTGCAAGCGAATTGCTGCCGAATGTTCTTTCATTGACTCTTCTTGTATTATGCGCAAAACTTGTAAACCAGATGATTCAATCCCACGAATATGTCCTGTTCCATTACAGCGTGGGCACGCTATATAACTACCTTCCGACAGCGATGGGCGCAATCGCTGTCGGGAAAGTTCCATTAATCCAAATCGTGAAATTTTGCACATTTGAACGCGAGCTCTATCATAATGTAAAGCTTCTTTAAGACGTGTCTCTATTTCACGCTGATTTTTTGCGTTTTCCATATCGATAAAATCAATTACTATCAGACCACCAAGATCGCGTAAACGTAGCTGACGAGTAACTTCCTCTGCAGCTTCACAGTTCGTATTAAAAGCTGTAGTTTCTATGTCATTTCCGCGTGTTGAACGCGCGGAATTTACGTCTACCGAAACTAAGGCTTCTGTATGATCAATTACAATAGAACCACCAGATGGTAGCAACACGGTACGTGAATATGCTGTTTCAATCTGGTGTTCAATCTGAAAACGTGAAAAAAGCGGTATATCATCTCTGTAACGTTTTACACGCTGCACCATATCTGGCATCACATGAGTCATGAATTGCTGTGCTTGGTGGTGAATTTCGTCGGTGTCAACTAAGATTTCACTAATATCTGGCTGGAAGTAATCACGAATCGCACGAATTACCAAGGAAGATTCTTGGTAAATCAAGAAGGCGCTTTTATCACCACTTTTGCTAGCATCTTCTATAGCATGCCAGAGCTGCATTAGGTAATTTAGATCCCATTGTAGCTCATCGACATTACGTCCGATACCTGCTGTGCGGGCTATAATTGACATGCCACTTGGCAGATTCAGTCTATCCATGGTCTCGCGGAGTTCCTGTCGTTCCTCACCTTCAACTCGACGAGATACTCCACAGTTTTTTGGATTATTTGGCATCAGTACTAAGTAACGCCCAGCTAGCGAAATGAAAGAAGTTAACGCAGCACCTTTATTACCACGTTCTTCTTTCTCAACTTGCACCATAATTTCTTGGCCTTCTTGCATTACATCTTTAATTGATGCACTACGAATATCAAAGCCTTCTTTAAAATAAGCACGAGCAACTTCTTTAAATGGTAAGAAGCCATGGCGTTCTTCGCCATAATTAATAAAACAAGCTTCCAGGGATGGTTCAATACGAGTGATTATTCCCTTATAAATGTTAGATTTACGCTGCTCGCGTCCTGTCGTCTCAATATCAATATCGATGAGTTTTTGTCCATCAATTATAGCTACGCGCAATTCTTCTTGCTGTGTGGCATTAAACAACATGCGTTTCATGTTTAGCTCCGTAATCCTTGGGTAAATGCGATATTACTTAAGATTTTTTCTTTAGTATTTATTCTTATTGTTCGAAAAATGCAAAGATATGTACGAGAATATAGTGTTAGAGGGGAGGGATATTGTCTGCTTTATGTGAATAAAAGATTTAGATATCTTTGTACAGTACTACTTTTTTACTAGGGAGTATCGGTATCCATCAGTGATATATTTCACAACTCATAAAATATAAATGTATGATGACGCTTGGTGATAAGCAATCCGATAAATCCGAATCAAAAATTAATTTTAGTTTTAGTAAATACGTACACAACGAATCTTAAACGGCATATCAACAGAAAATCCGTAAATAATTCGGTAGATTTTATCCTAATCATCTAGACACTCTTGTTCAGCATCCCTGGTCTTATCCAAAGCTGTCACGATCGTATCTTCATAACCTGCAAAGTCATGTTATAAATATTTTCTCATCAAATGTTCATATTTGCGAGGCCGATGAGCATACCTCTGTGTAAAATGGTTGTTTTTCTATACGTAAGACTATTTTACGGCAAGCCGCGCGAGTCGATTATATATTCAAAATGAAAGACTTAGCGAGATTTTCTGAAACGTAAGCCAAGATCTATCTTAAGTCCTGGACAGAAGTTGTGATTGAATATAAAAATATAAATAAAGTTAATTTAAAGAAAAAGGAAGTGGAAATACCACCTTCAGTAACGTCATTGACTGTTGTTGAAGACAATGCTGGTCAGCGGATAGATAATTTCTTGTTTCGCATATGCAAAGGCGTTCCAAAGAGTCACATTTATCGTGTATTGCGTTCTGGAGAGGTTAGAGTTAACAAACATCGTATAGATCAAACCTATCAACTTATTGAGGGGGATATAATCAGAATCCCACCAATGCGTATTGCTGTAAAAAAAATTCACACGGTTTCCAAAATAAAATTCAAGGTGCTATTTGAAGATAATTGTCTTTTGATAATTGATAAACCAGCTGGAATTGCTGTACATGGTGGTTCGAGCATTAGTCATGGTGGCGTTATTGAATGTCTAAGAGCAAACCAATCTTCACAATCTAGTTTCTTAGAGTTAGTTCACAG
>Ga0256412_1000140_pt1 | contig 11105 bp, 26 predicted proteins | sample WCR_74metaT_FD_190055 | JGI IMG/M metagenome (GOLD analysis project Ga0256412, IMG submission 190055) | Metatranscriptome of seawater microbial communities from Monterey Bay, California, United States - WCR_74 (Metagenome Metatranscriptome) | ecosystem: Environmental > Aquatic > Marine > Coastal...
AGGCCTTGGATTTTACTCCTCACCTCCAGGAGACATACCTATAGTTCTAAGTATAGGGTTGGCAGACGTGTACCACATGGCGAGTTGTTAGCTCGATAGACTGTCCGTCAGCCTAGCCTCAATCACTTGATCGTTGACCCCTTGCCGCAGCAAGGACATGTGTGCCAGTGTCACTAAGGTTGTGACTTCTACTGGCGTCCAGTTTCTTTTCCGTCGAAAAGAAAACTATAAATTGAAATGTAAAAGAACGATGGCTGACTCATCAGCCGTTATATTTATATTATAGTGACTATCATCACTGTTGGCAACTTTTATTTTTCTGTGTCCGGAAGAATCACCTGACTCATGCTGGTCAGTATCTGTTCCAGTTTCAGTACATTGTCGATCAATTGATCGACAGATACCTCCATGGCACGCAACCGACTTTCGAGCTCGATTATCTTGCTAGTCACCTCGTCGCTCATCTTCTTCCGATTGATCTGTATCGGCGTGGTGTTTGAGAATATGGTTTTCTCTTCCGCCGTTTCTGATTCTTACGGTGGTGCTCTATCAAGATGGCTAACTCTTCCATCTCCATGTTTTTCTTGGTGACTATACGAGGCTCTTCACCTCGAGTGTCAACAACCTCCACTAGAAAATCATACAACCCGGAAGCAGCTTGCCCGACATTGCCACCGGTGACAGTGATCTTGTAACCGCTGCTCAGCTCTCCGGTGGCGATGCACCCAGTGTTAGGTGCATCCATGGCGTGAAAACATAAGTTAGAAAATGAGTTGATTGTGTTACTCTTCATATAATTTGGTTAGTAGTTTTATTATTTTCTCAATACATTGTAGTTCTCTGTTCATACGATCTGTTTCATTTAATCGTGCGAAGAACAACGCTGAATCGACATTGAGGTGAATATTTTCCATGAGCTGCAACGCATGGTGGTTGTGTTCCGCTTCTTCAACTAGTGATTGATATGCAGCACTATCAAGAAATTGTGACAATTGATCTATCATCTTGCTATGACCACGAAACTCTGCATCACAAATTCAATCAATTGATAACCAACGAACATCAGTGCCGCGGAGATCATGGTGATTCGAACTGCTTTGGGTGTTAGAAAAAAACCACCGATTATCATGCAACTCGCGATGAAAATTGCAAAACAAACGGCGGCGTTACCTATTTCTATTGGATTCATAATGTTATTATAGTGTGTTGTGTAACATCAGGCAACTATCAGATTGTTCAACTCGTTGAGCACTCGGCGCTTTTTGTTCACCTGCATGCCACTCAAGTTGCCTAGAAATCTATTGCCAGTGTTGGTGTTTTTCTTGACACTGTGATGGTCTAGATACTCTGTCACTGCATTGAACATGTCATAGTGTGTTTTGCCTTGATTGCCCATGCCTTCTTCAAACAAGCTCACCAGCTCATCAACTCTGTTCTTGAGTCGGGTCTTGCTGCGTTCAGTTTGTTCTTTCTTTTGTTTTTTATCCAGCTCCTTAAAGTTCAAGAAAAACTTCTTAGCAAATTTCGCCGCTTGTGAGGTCGTCATTTTAACACCTTCTAATTTCATCATGTTGGTACGAAACCGGTTGCTCTCTGTGATTGATTCTGAGAAAGCTTGAGCTGCTAATTCTAAATTCTCCTCCCACTTTGGAGTGTGCTTGATGCCAATACCATTCTTGCGACTTTGGGCGTTAAGTGATGCCATCATGTTGTTACAAATGACTCGGTTGTTGTATGAGAAGTAGCTGTTGCGTTGCATACCATTGTGATACACAAGCATGATCACCCGCCTCTGAAACTTGTCATCTCGGACTGTGAATTCATCTCCTAACCTGGCGCTCACCCAATTAGCTTTACCGTGTGACACCACCCCGGCGCTCTCATACACAGCGTCACATTTCTGCACGATTGAATCAAATGGTTCAAACATGTTCTTGTTGTCAACAATTGTGTATCTAGGACCACATGTGCCGAGCACAAATTTATTGTCCTCTCGTCTCAAAAGATATCTGTTTTTCACCACCTCACCTTCAGGGGTGTGGATTGGTACTTTCTCTACATCATAATTGAGTTCGGCTCGCTCGAGAACGTTATCTAAATTATCCTCTCCGGTCAAATCAACACCGGCTCGTTCGTCTAAACTTGTTAATTTACTTATCATTCTATTATTATCGTATATTTTATGTTGTTGTGCAACTTATTTATTTTTCAAACCATAGATCATATGGTTGATATCTGGTCGTACAGTAACCTTCACTCACCCCGGATGTGGTCGTGTCGCTGCACATCCATCCAATTTTCTTGAGCCTTTTTGTGATGTCTATCAAGTACTTGTCCGGGTGGGTGGCGATGAAAAAATCTCCATCAGTTGAGGCTCCATCCATGATGTTGTTGGTGTACTCCTCTAGAATGCTTCGAACCAGATCGGTTTTGTCACTCACACTCGGTCACTACAAACTCGTTGTCAATCACATTGACAATCGCGCCATCTGGATGATCAAAACTTAATTCGAATTGTTGCATCACCTCTTCTATCGTGATTTCATCAAGTTCAACATCGAATTCAATATTAGCTTTTACTTTGTATTTCATATCAGTTGTATTGATCTATTAAATTGTTCAGTGCAACCTCCACAAACTCACGCTGCTTCATGTTGCTATTGATCAAAGCTTGCTTCAACGGTGATTTTAGATCCAGATTCACGATCAACGAAAAATATCGATCCGGTGTGGTGCTCAACTGTTTGCGCTTCAGACCTTTGAACAGGCTCTCATCCACTTCCAACTCGTCTATCACCTTGGTGCTTGTGTCAGTCAGCTTGGTGTATGCCCAACCTCTCTTACCATCACGTGACACTTCCAAACCAAATCGTTCTGCTGCGATCTTGAAATGTTTGTTATGATATTGACCACCACTACAATCACGTGTCTCCTCGATAGTGGCATTCCACAGATGTGCCATCTCATGTAACAAAGTCTCCAACAAACCTAATGGGCCTCTGCTCAGGTACTCTGCGCTAAGATTGATCTCCGGAACCGTTTCACCTGCCAGTCGGTCAGTCCAAAATCCATTGCCAAACCAGCCATATGCATTCCGGCGGCCACTCTCTTGTATGGTGATCACCACCTTGGGTAGTTTGTTGTCTGCGAACACCTGATTAAACACATCAAATGCTCGATAGAGCTCATTGTAGAGTTGTTGGCTTCTCACGGCTGGGCTCGAGATATAACGCCCGGTTTTCTTGTCTCTATATTTATTTTTCGTTGTCATATGTATATTGTATGTTGTTTCTCTTTGATGCGCAACTATTAAAAATCCCAGTCAAAACCATCATGATAAAATAGATTCAACTTGCCGTCCCTCTTTTTATGCTCACTAGTGTAGTGCTTGGCGGTACCCACTCGGAAATCTGTCGCGCGATTCATTTGTTTGTCCCGGTGTTTCTCGCGCTTTGCATTCACTTTGGGATCATGATTATAATTGCCATGTCGCCAGTCCTGATTAGCACAACCGGGCAACAGTATCATGATCATGAGTGTTATTTTTTTGATATCCATCCTACAGGTTTGCTCTCGTTGAATCCAAGACATGGGTATATTCTACCATTGGCACTTGTTGTAGCAGTGTATGTTGCATGACCGTCATTTTCTTTTGTTAATTCTATCACAGTGCCTATGTGGTAACTCCCGGCGAACTTAAATTTGACTGTGTCCCCAATTTTGAATCTGTGTCGTTTTGGTATGAGTCTCTTTTTTCTCACCGGGTTCAATCTCGAAGTTTATCAAGCATGCGGGTGATGATGTGTATGCTTCTGCGTGAGGTGTCTATGTCCGTGTTGTCTATCAAATCGTCAAACCTGTACATACTGTCTTGTGTTGTTGGTTTGCCTTCAGCTAACCACAAACGTTCTTCAGCCAATGCTAGCACATTCTTGAGTGCCACCATGTTCACATCTGTTCGTATCTCGTCCATCTCCGGATTACCGAAGGGGTATTTCAAGTCATTCACTATGTTCATCTTTGAATTTCTTTCTGTATCTGTTGTTCTTTTTGTTTTTGGTTATATATTGTTCAGCCAGTTTTATTCTTGTTTGTAAATTCTTGCCGGTTGGCCACTTCATATGCTTGAGATAATAGCTATCCAGACCGGTGCTCAACATGCTAACGTACTCAAGCTTGTCATTTCTAGTTGCCATGAACAATGTGATTCCATCACTGAAATGCACAGAGTATTCCGGGTTTTTTTTGGTACCACCATTCAATAGACTGCTGATTGGTTTCATATAATGAAGCTGATCACAAATGCGACAGTCTTACAGCATTTCAATTCCGGTAAGCTAACAAATTCGTAAAATTGATTCCACTTATCCTTACTGAATAACCACTTCCTAGCATTCACATATATAGTTATAGGTTTGAGTAATATTGTTGTCATGTTATATATTTTATGTTGTGTGTTATGATTGCGCAACTTGTTTCTCCCATGGGAAAACAACCCAACAATCTTGTGGTACTTGTTTATAAAAATATGTAGGCACATGTGCGGTACAGGGTTTTGTGTACAATGCCAGTGTTCTCACCTTGCAATTGAAAGTGTCTTGGATCATTGATTCTGCCCGATTGAATGTATTGCCCTTGTCAGATATATCATCAACAATTAAAACATTGTCTCCATTGGAGATGTCAGAGCAATTAACTGGTAACTGTTGATATACATTTATATCACCACCAAACTCAATACCACCTTCAGACATCTGATAGCTGGCTATTCCAATGCTGTACACTTTTCGTATACCCAGCATATTTGCTATGATGGTGGCCGGGACTAAACCCCCTCTGGCCAGACCGATAATATGTGTAGGGTGATCTGTGTCTAACTTCCGGGACAGGTCCAAGCATGCTCTACTCACATGCTTCCACTTGCAAATTTCTCTATCAGTCTTCCAGTTGCGAATCCAACTCATCGTTCAGATTATCCAATGCTTCGAGAGCATCTGTTAATGATGTTAATATGTCGTCTCCTGGCTCTCCAAAATCGTCTAATGTGCATTCTATTTTTTTGGTTATGTCTTCTAAATTTGTTATCAGTTTGGAGATCTGTTTAGGCATAAATTTACTTATGCTCCTGATCCTCCATATTAGTAAACAATTCCAATTGATCCTCATTGTACGTGCCATCATTCAACGTGACTGTTGTGTTCACGATATTATCATATAACGTATCAGCTATCAATTGTTGACCAGATTCACTGTCAAAATTTAACTGTGGTCTGTTCTTGCTCAGATCACTTAACGTTTGTTTTATCAGTTTGTATATGTCGTCTTTCATTATTTTGTCTGTGCTGCGAATTGCACGGTGTTGTTGATCAAATTGTAACTAGCATGAGCACCTCGTCCGGTCTTCTCGACTCTCTTCATGGCGATCAAATCCCGCACCCTGCTATATGTTTTGTTGTAATTAAACTCTAACGCTCCGGACAATTCTGATATGTTGAGCCCCGGGTTGTTTGTGATGCTATCAATCAACGCGTCATAGTCTTGTTGTTTGCGATCCTCCTTGCTTGGAGCTTTGGCTGGTTCCTCCTCACGTACAACCGTCGCATCAAAATCATAACCGTTACGACCGATGATACATTCCAGTTCGTTCAGCGGACCAAACCGGTTTTTCTCAAAATACACCACACGAGCACCCTCATCATCAACATCAGACACGCGATCGATCTTGACATTGGCGTCAACAGTATGAGGCACAATGGTACCGCCCTTGAGGTCACCACTCTTGGTCAAGTGCATGATGAACACCACAGTACACTCAGTAGTCTTGGCATGCTGAGTTATTCTTTGCACCGCGTACTTCTCAAGAGCACGTGAGTTGAGTTTCTTCTTGCAAGTCAATGCTTGAAATGAATCAACAACCAATAAGTCAAGCTCATCCATGTACTCACAGATGGTGTCTATATCGGTCTCGTTAGCAATTGAAACATCAGTAGCTTCGATACGATTCGCGGTGTAAGCGAGCTGATATATGCTCTCTTCACCACTGAAGTAACCAACCTTGTAACCATTCTTGGTCAATCCGTTGAGCACTTGCAACATGAAAGTAGTCTTACCACAACCTGCCTTAGCAGTCAATGTCATAGCACTACCAGGAAGAATACCTTCGTCAAACAACACATCAATTTTATTGATGCCACTCTTGAGTCGGCGATTGAAAATGTCAGGAATTTGAATCTCTGACACCTTGGTTAGTTTAGTTGTATTTAAATTAAGTTCCATTTGATTTATTTGTTATACGTTGATTATAGTCACTCTCTGTTGATTGCGCAACTTATTCTCTATCCAATCCCGCAGGAATGTCACCCATTATAGCGTTGATGATGTCATTCTCGTCCGCCCGGGTGACCTTGATGCCCCTGTCACGTAACTCAGCACAAGCAGCATGATATAGGTCGATCTGCTCGCTTGTTAGACCGAAGTCTCTAGGATTGGTGTTCCAGTTGATGTCGTCATAATTGCTGAACCACTCCGTAGAGTGGTTGTTACGTGGTTTGCTACCTTTGCCCATACAATTATTATCATATATTTTTGGTTGGTTGGCAACTATTGTTTCGTTGGTTTTGATTAATCTTACCAACCAACTCTTGTTCTTCAAATGCTTTCTGCACAGCAGATCTCAACCTCGTGATCAATTCTGGTTGATGTGTTTGTATCCAGTCCATTAACAGCTGATTGGTGTAATATTCAACAAGATCATTTGTTGTGAGATTAATAGTATGTTTGTTGTCCATTTTCTATAAATAATTAAGCGATGAATGAATTTAAGCAATACTACATCAAGTTGATGAACGAGATGTCCTTTGGAGAGGACCGGATTGATCGAGCCACCAAAAAATCCATCATGGACACACTCAACAATGCGCGGCACTTACGAGACATGCCTCCGACTGATCCTGAGAAATTGAAATTGCAGGTGCAAACCATGCAGCAAAATTTACGACGCAGCTGGGACAGCATTGGTGACAAGAGATCGTATTTGAAACAGGACATAAACAAAAAATTCAAAGAGCTGGAGCATCTGCTGAGCACACAACACGTTGACAACAACTCTGAGTCAGTCCGGCAGCTCGCAGACAGTGTGGTGACACTATTGACAGACATACATCAATTGTTGGTTGGTTGATGAATCTGGTCATTGACGGTAACTTGTCTTACACACCTAGTGAGATATCATGTTTCCGGGATGTCACGTTGTATAGCACAATATGGGGAGATTTTAGTGTGCTTGTTGAGATTGAACGTGAGTTTCGAGATCATGTGTGGTATCATTTGAAATCACATGGAGCATATGATTATGTACAGGCTATAGTTTCTGTTGACCGTGAGCCCGGTTATCGTATAGGTGATCGACCCGGATGCAATTTAATGGTTAACAAGATAACATGTGAGAATGTGTCTAACATAATCACTTGTTTGTATCAGTTTGGCTGATGCGTGGATCATTCTCTTTGACAGTTGAGATATCCTCTCGAGAACGTTTAACTTTGTTCATAAACTCACGATGTCTTCTCAATCTGGCCTCAGCTGCATTGGCGCGCTCCCAAGCTAACACCACCGCTTCATCCTTGATCGGGCTTTGATCACCATACAACACTCTCTTTTCGTTTTGTTTTAACACATGCATAGGGGTCTCATCAACTGGTTGGTTGTAGTGTTTAGCTAATGCTAATCTGGCTGTCTCTTTCTCATCTTCAGTCATCAATTTGTGTTTGACACTGTTGATGGCATTCACCGGATCGGTCTTGTCAGAGGTGGTTGCTGAGAGCTTGTAATAATAAAATGGACCAGCATCAACGCGCTTTAGACCAGCATGTGTCACATGGCTAGGTTCGCTCAAGCTGTTGATCAACGACCGGAAAATGTTTTCACCACTCAAACCGGAGGTGATCATCAATGTGGATATTGTGAGTAATGCTCTTTTCATGACTAGTCTTTCTTTCTGATACCAGGTAAAACCTCTAGCGTGTCAAGCTTGCCCATGGCTCGTTCATAGCGCTTTTCAAAATCAATAATTTTATGAGCTCTGCTTGCTGATTGTAGGTTCTCTGCTTGCACTCGAGCCACATCAGCTTCAGCTTGTAATGCTCGATCTCGGGCGGTCAACACATCAAACTCATCAACACTCTGACCAAACACTATTGTCTCTCGTGTCACGTATCGACTGCTTTCACGTCTCTTGTTGTTACGCTCCAGCTCACGATCACGGGCTTGTTGATTAGCCTCTGTCACTTTGTCTCGTTGCTCGAGAATTTTCTCAGCAGCCTTGCCTTCGGCGTAGGACCCGGTGTGTGGATTGTACACTATGGTTTTAGACTTACACCCCCCTGATAATAATATTACTAATATAGATGCTATTTTGATTTTATTCATAATAATTAATTTGTTGTTCTATTTAAGTATATGTCAATTTTCTCAAAGCGCAACTTTTGTAGATCTTGATCCACTAGATAATTGTGATGCTCCATGATAACATGGTATGTTACAATGGTGAGTAAACTGACTGCAGTTAAACTTAATAGTGTTAATATTGTTGCTTGTGCTTTGTTGTTCATGTTCTAATTATAGCTGATCAGAACAGCATGCGCAACTATTAAAATTTAATCAAACTCAAACACATCAACATCAACCTCTTCTTCAGAAGATGTGTTATCGTACATCACGTCACTACACTCTCTAGAACCAACACGTAACACGTTGTTCAGGAGATCATGCTCTTCACCAGTCAGATACAACTTGCCAGTGTCTTGACCGTTGATCAACACAGTAGCGTGTATGCTACCAGTGGGTGATCTTCCGGTCACATCTAGTGATATGGTCTGCATTTGTTATGCAGTCTCTTTGGCTTTGGAAGCAGACTTCTTTTTAGTCTTCTCCGCCACCTTCTCTTCTGCTGGTGCAGACTCCTCTGCTTCCGCAGGTGGATTTTGAGCCGCTTCAAAAGCGCTCTCGATTTGTGCTAACTTCTCTTCATCCGCTTCAGTCACAATTTTTGTGGCATCTCGAAGAGCCACTTGCTGAATAACCGTGATAGTTTGATTCAACGTGATGCTGTTCAAAATGTTGTTGGCGACAAAATTGACAAGCTCATTTTGCTTGGCTTCGTCGAGCGCGTTAATTGGAGATTCTGCAGACTCAGTTTTTTCTGTTTTACTCATATGTAATATATATTGTATTGGTTAAAATTTTCAACGGCTATTCGTCAGTTTCTATGTCTGGAGAGACTAGATAGTCACCTATGCTCTTGCTCAGCTCGCGAGCAGCTTCCACGATAGCAGCCTTTTTCTCCGGGTCGTCTTCATACAAGCTCTGTTCATATACATCTAACACGAAATCATGAGTGATTTCATATTGTACTTCGGCTTGCGTGTATTCATTCATTGCTAGCGATCAACTGTAATTTGTTTTGTTGTGTGTCAATTTCGGAATTGATCTTTGTGATTCTTATGTCTAGTATAGATACTTCACTCTCCAATTGCAACCTCTTTTGTTGTACTTTTAATGTATCAACATGTGTGTCAGCGATGTTCTCGATGTTGGTTATCTTGTCGCCAAGTTGGTTTCGATCGATAGCTTCTAGCTTTGCAAGTTGCAATTTCAAAGTTTTTTCTTTTGTCAGATACTTGAGCATGCTGTCATTCACACTGCTTCGTTCACGTTGCAAGTCATCGCGATCCTTCTCCAACCGAGACAACACACGTGCCTGTTCGGTCACTTTGAGATCATGATCTAGTTGTGTCACTCTGTCCCGATCCTCCGCCTTGACTTGTGCGAATAGCGCGTCAGTGTCGCTTGTGTTGTTCGACTTTAGTGCTCGATGTGCTGAATTGTACGCGGTTCGAGCATGATCTGTGACAGTGCTCATACAACCAATGTTGAACGTGCTAGCAACAGCCAGTAATGAATAGATATATAGTTTTTTCTTGTTCATGATGATGTGGTGTTTATTGTTTGTGTACAGTTATTATCTACACATATGCATGAAACGGCAACTTCTTATCGATATTTGCTCATGTCAATGCCTTGAGCTAGGGCTTTGGCTCGTGCGAATCCGGTGAGCTTGTCCGGGTCAGGCGCCACTCTGGCTGGTTCGTCCGCATGTTGCTCTGGATCTCCTTCGGTTTCTGCTTTTTTGATCAAATCGTGCATCTTCTTTTTCGCTTGTTTCTCGATGTTACGATAACGTTCTGCGGTCATGGGGGCTTTACCTGTGGTGTATTTTCCGATGGCGTTGAAGTATTTCTTCATGTCATCTAGATTGTACTCGTCTCCAGGCATGCGTTCTTCAAGCTCGGCTAGTTTCTGTATGGACCATTCTGAAAATTCTTTTTTGCTCAATGGTTCACCTTCTTCTTGTGCAGCTGACCAGTATGATATGACCTCATCTGCCGCGTGTATCAATGCCAATGTCTTACGGTTTTTAGTTTCTCTAAACTCAGAGCTATCATCATCCTCTTGTTGTATGTTCACTTGACGCTTGATCCCGGTCATCTTTTCATATGGACTGCTGAAGTATGCTTCTTTCAGTATTTTATCTATTGCGTCATCAAAGCTCATGTAGTTATTTATTTACTAACAAGGGATTATCTCGTGTTAAAATTCATTATGTGTTGATTTTTCGTGGGTGAGAGTACCGTTTTGATGTAACAATCGGTTCATTTTAAACTTGTCTCTGTACATTTCTAGGATTTGTTTATATTTTGTTGTATGCTTTTGTATATATTACCCTTCAGTTTATAGCTCCTATCACAATCTTTACACACACTCAATATGTTTCTGTTATTATTAAAGTGTTGTTCTCTGTACATGTTTAATTTCTCGTTGTGATTAACATACTCGTGTATCGATTGATCCATTACATTTGACATTACAATCTGCTCTTCCCAATCATCACAACACAGATTATAATCACCATTCCAGTTTATAAACATTTTTTGAAATAGAAAAGCACACGGGTGGTCTATGGATATAGGTTTGTTTTTTGTTTTTAAAAAACCACCTCGGTTACTAAATTTAGTGTTTATACTATTATTACACTCCACATAATTAAC
>Ga0256412_1000144_pt1 | contig 11001 bp, 10 predicted proteins | sample WCR_74metaT_FD_190055 | JGI IMG/M metagenome (GOLD analysis project Ga0256412, IMG submission 190055) | Metatranscriptome of seawater microbial communities from Monterey Bay, California, United States - WCR_74 (Metagenome Metatranscriptome) | ecosystem: Environmental > Aquatic > Marine > Coastal...
AAACAGAACTTAGCTTATATCACTTCTAAAATATAAAATTTTAGCTGTAAGAATATAGATTATCGAGTTACGCTCCCAGTACCATCAAAAACCACTGATGCTAGTAAATTGGCTACATGAAATTTAGCTTCTATCAACACATCATGAGAAAAAATTAGAACATCCATTGGAATACTTCTTATCCCTGAGAAAAATATGAGTAAGATACTTATTATTGCTGAAAAACCCTCCGTTGCAAACGATATTGCTAGAGCACTTGGTAACTTCAGTAAGTACGATGAATATTTTGAATCTGATAAGTACATTTTATCTTCTGCAGTTGGTCATCTTCTAGAAATCACTGTTCCTGAAGAATATGAGGTTAAGCGGGGGAAATGGACTTTTGCTCATCTTCCGATGATACCACCACGTTTTTCGCTCCGCCCTATTGCTAAGAATGAGTCCCGACTTAAATCACTTAATAAACTGATAAAACGCAAAGATGTTACATCTCTTATCAATGCCTGCGATGCTGGTCGGGAAGGCGAGCTAATTTTTCGCTTGATTGTACAGTACACGAAAGCTAAGCAGCCAATCAAGAGGCTATGGTTGCAATCTATGACTTCAGAAGCGATACGTGATAGCTTCATACAGCTGCGTGATGACAAGTGTGTTTTGCCTCTAGCTGATGCTGCTCGTTGTCGGAGCGAAGCAGATTGGCTAATTGGTATCAATGGAACTCGTGCAATGACTGCCTTTAATTCTAAGGAAGGTGGTTTCTACCTCACTACTGTTGGCCGTGTACAGACTCCAACTTTATCGATTGTGGTTGAACGAGAGAAAAAAATTAAAAAATTTATTCCCCGCAGTTTTTGGGAAATACATGCTGACTTCATTTGCAACGCTGGTATTTACAAAGGTGTCTGGATTGATACTGCATATAAAAAATGCGCTATTGATCCCGAAAAACGCGCTAACCGTTTATGGAGTCAATCTGCTGCTGAATCTATAGTTTCCGAGTGCTTTGGCAAGCTAGGCACAGTGAGTGAAGATTCAAAGTTAGTTAAACAAGTATCACCTACTCTATTTGACTTGACTAGTTTACAACGCGAGGCTAACTCGCGTTTTGGTTTTTCTGCTAAAAATACATTAGTAGTAGCACAAAATCTTTATGAAAAGCACAAAATTCTGACCTATCCACGTACTGACTCGCATTATCTTCCAGAAGATTATTCATGCACCGCCAAAAACACGCTAGAAGTTATGCTGGAAAACGATGACTACTATCAGTTCGCTACAGAGGTATTAAAAAAAGACTGGATTAAGCCTAACAAAAGAATCTTCGATAACACTAAAATCAATGACCATTTTGCTATTATTCCAACCACGCAAAAACCAAAAAATCTTTCCAAACCAGAGCAAACAATTTATGACTTAGTAGTACGCAGATTTATATCGGTTTTTTTCCCAGCAGCAGAGTTTCAGGTTACAACGCGAATTACTAAAATATCTAGTTACGAATTTAAGACTGAAGGTAAAATTCTGATTAGCCCAGGATGGTTGAAAATTTACGGAAAAAAAACAACTAACGATAAAACTCCAGAGAATAATACTGCTTTAGTTCCAGTATCTGTAGGTGAAAAAGTTAGAACTGGTGATATTAGCTCTAATAGTCTTTTGACCAAATCACTGCCACGTTATAACGAAGCAACATTGTTATCAGCAATGGAGGGAGCAGGAAAGTTATTGGATAGTGGAGAATGGCGTGAGGCTATGATTGGCAAAGGATTAGGGACACCGGCTACTCGTGCTTCCATTATCGAAGGTTTGTTGAACGAAAGGTATCTGCTGCGCGAAGGTCGGGAAATTATACCAACTGCTAAAGCCTCGCAGTTGATGATTTTGTTACATGGTTTTGGTATCGATGAATTAACTGAGCCAGAGTTAACTGGCGAATGGGAGTATAAATTATCTCAGATTGAGCGTGGTGAAATTAGCCGCGAAGAATTCATGCGCGAGATTTCTGAGTTAACTCGGATTATTGTCGCGTACGCTAAGGAATATAACAGTGACACTATTCCTGGAAATTACGCTAGTCTAGTGGCTCCATGTCCCAATTGTGGTGGCGTTATCAAAGAGAATTACCGCCGTTTTGCATGTAATAAATGTGAGTTCTCAATAAGCAAAACACCTGGTAGTCGGCCATTTGAGATCCATGAAGCTGAGGAACTATTAAGTAAGCGCTCCATCGGGCCACTGCAAGGATTTCGTTCAAAGCTAGGACGACCTTTTTCAGCAGTCTTAATGGTGAGTCATGATAAAGAAATAGGAAATTACAAGCTAGAATTTGATTTTGGTCAAGATCAAAATAAAGACGAAGGTATCAGTTCTCCTATCCAGATTCCACTCGGCCCGTGCCCTAAATGTGGTAATTTTGTTTATGAGACTAGATTGACCTATATTTGTGAAAAAGCGGCTACAGAATCCAAGAAATGTGATTTCCGTAGTAACCGTACTATTCTTCAGCAGGAAATTTCGTCAACTCAGATGGTTAAATTACTAAATAACGGGAAAACTGACTTGTTATATAATTTTATCTCTCAACGTACATCTCGACCATTCAGCGCTTTTTTGGTTAGAAAGAAGGATGGTAAATTTAGCTTTGAGTTTAAAGACAAAAAATCTAATGTAATACTCAGAGAAAAAAATTGAGAAAATAGAGAGTGAACAAACTCCTAGAAAACCTGCGAAGAGAAAGGTAACAACTAAACCAAAATTACATGATATCTGATTTCAACAAAAATTTGAGACTTATCCTTCCTGATTCCCGTTTCGATTAGTATTACTCTAATATAGAGCTCTCATCGTGATTTAAAATTACACGAGTATTTTTCTAAAAAATTTATCCTCATTGAAATTTCTTTGAATTTGGTGCTATGATCTTGTAAGAAAATCGCTTTTGTATTCTAAGCAGTCCCATAAGATATGCAGCTCAGTAATAAATTTTAGGAGATTTCCAATGAGCACTTTTACGCATTTTAGGTTAATCACTGCTGTCATTTTAGCATGTGCTATACCTTCTATCCCAGCACTCGCAGCACATACAACTAGCAGGCCGAAAGTTGCATTGGTAATGAAGTCTCTTGCCAATGAATTTTTTCTTACTATGGAAAATGGTGCAAAAGAGCATCAGAAAAATCATAATGATCAGTACAAATTGATTACCAATGGCGTCAAAGATGAACAAGATACTGCAAGCCAGATCAAAATTGTAGAGCAAATGATTATTGCGAGGGTCAACGGCTTAGTAATTGCTCCTGTTGATTCAAAGGCTCTAGTTCCTGTAGTTAAGAAAGCTATTAACGCCGGCATGATAGTAGTTAATATAGATAATAAGCTAGACGCAGGTGCCTTAAAAGAAAAAAACATGGTCGTACCGTTTGTTGGTCCAGATAACCGTGAGGGTGCAAAAATGGTCGGCCAATATTTGGCTAAAAAAATTAATTATGGTGATAAAGTTGGTATTATTGAGGGCGTTTCTACTACCACCAACGCGCAACAACGCACTCAGGGTTTTCTAGACGCGATGAAAATTTCCGGCGCCAAAGTAGTCAGTATCCAATCTGGGCAATGGGAGATGGCTCCTGGTAATCGGATCGCTGCTGCTATGTTAACTGTACATCCAGATATCAAAGCATTATTAGCTGGTAATGATAATATGGCCATGGGTGCAATTGCTGCTGTCAAAGCGGCTGGAAAAACTGGAAAGGTATTAGTAGTCGGTTACGATAATATCAAAGCTATTAAACCTCTGTTAAAGAATGGCCGTATTCTAGCAACTGCTGACCAGCTTGCCTCTCAACAGGCAATACTTGGTATTGAGACAGTACTACAAGCCATCTCTGAGAAAAAATCTCAGAACAATCTCAGTAGCATAATAAAAACTGAAGTTGCTCTGGTAACTAAGCAGACTATATAGAAATTAGCAGATAAGAGGAGCAAAATAGTATCGATACAACACGATATACTGCTCCTCCTAAGTTCATCCTCAATAATAACTACACTTACTATTGATAAAAGATAAAATGACTAATGAATTTATTAAAGCAAACCCATCACATACGTGCCCTACTACAACTACGTCACCAAAATTTCTGCTGAGCCTAAACGGGATTGGTAAAACTTACGTAGATCCAGTTTTGAACGACGTCTCAATTAGTATTAGTCAGGGCCAGATACTCGCTCTAACTGGCGAAAATGGCGCTGGAAAAAGCACTCTATCGAAAATTATCTGTGGTTTAGTTAATCCTAGTAGAGGAAAAATGTTTCTTGATGGCCAGGGTTATCAACCTTCCTCTCGTGCAGATGCTGAACTCCTCGGTATACGCATGGTAATGCAGGAATTGAACTTGATTCCTACATTGAGTATTGCAGAAAATCTTTATTTTAATCAACTTCCACACAGACTAGGATGGATTGATAGAGCTAAGCTCTCGGAGATGACAAGAATTCAGATGGCAACAGTGGGATTGAACGACATTGATCCTTGGACTCTAGTGGGTGACTTAGGTGTTGGCTACCAACAGATGGTGGAAATCGCACGTAATCTGATTGGTAGCTGTCGTTTATTAGTGCTGGATGAGCCAACTGCAATGTTGACGAGTCGCGAAATTGAACTACTATTTAAGCAGATCGCTCGCCTACAATCAGAAGGCGTTGCTATGATCTACATTTCCCATAGACTAGAAGAACTAAAACGTATCGCAGATCGTATCGCCATACTACGAGATGGCCAGCTTGTGCGCGATGATGCTCTTAGCGGTTACGACACAGACGCATTAGTAAAGCTAATGGTTGGACATGACGCTGGAGCTAACTTAGATCTTGGTCGTCGAACTATAGGAGCGCCTTTACTACGCGTCCGCGGTATTGGTCGCAGTAATATAGTTTCTCCCACTTCATTTGATCTACACGCAGGTGAAATTCTAGGTGTTGCTGGTTTAATTGGTTCAGGTCGTACTGAACTACTCAGATTAATTTTCGGAGCTGATCATCCTGATCAAGGTGAAATATACATTGGTGATCAGAATAAAGCCTCTAAAATTTCTTCACCAAAAGCTGGTATTGCAGCTGGTATAGCTATGATAACCGAAGACCGTAAAAGTCAAGGCTTACTTCTACAACAATCTATAAGCGTTAATACTACACTAGCTAAACTAGCTTCTGTTAGCAAAAATGGGGTGCTTAACCAAAAATCTGAAACTGGAATTGCAAGTGAATATGTAAAACGTCTTCAGATACGCTCGCGCAATACCATGCAAACTGCTGGAGAATTATCTGGTGGAAACCAACAGAAAGTATTAATTGGACGTTGGCTAAATTGCGATTGCCCAGTCATGCTGTTCGATGAGCCAACTCGTGGAATAGATACTGGCGCCAAATTTGATATTTATAAACTACTGGCTGAACTTTCTCGGCAAGGAAAGGGTTTACTAGTTGTATCAAGTGATTTGCGTGAGCTTATGTTAATTTGCGATAAGATCGCTGTTATGAGTGCTGGTAAATTGGTTGATACCTTTGAACGAGATCAATGGAACCAAGAGAAGATTTTAGCTGCTGCATTTAGCGGTTATGTTAATAATGACGGTGTTCCTAAAGCTGCTTGAAACTAACTTAGTTTTTCACTAACATATAAAAAATTATGATGAATTTCTCTTTTACAAAAATCTTATCTGGGTTCAAACATTACTCAGGTTTAATTGGCGCAATGCTATTCATGTGCTTGCTATTTTCATTTCTAAGCGAAAATTTTTTTACTGAGGCTACCTTTATAACTCTTTCTAATGATATTCCGACACTAGTAGTAATGTCAGTTGGTATGACATTTATATTGATAATTGGCGGTATTGACTTATCAGTAGGCTCGGTGATGGCGTTGGGAGCTTCAGTACTCTCAATAGCAATGGTACATTGGGGATTACCTCTATATGCAGCTGCCGTATTAGGTATATTAGTAGCTAGTTTGTGCGGAATGCTGACAGGGTTAGTTTCAGTTTGGTGGCGTATACCATCATTCATCGTTTCTTTAGGAGTTCTAGAAATAGCACGCGGGCTTGCTTACCAGGTTACTAATTCTCGTACAGAATATATTGGTGGCGCAGTTGAGGGAATTAGTTCTCCTATATTATTTGGTATGTCGCCAGCATTCCTTTCTGCCATCTTAATTGTAATAATTGGTCACTTATTACTAACAAAAACGGTGCTTGGGCGTCACTGGATTGGTATTGGTACCAATGAGGAAGCAGTTCGCTTATCAGGAATTAATCCTCTTCCTAGCAAAGTGCTAGTGTTTACTTTGATGGGACTTTTATCTGGTATAGGAGCCTTATTCCAGGTATCACGCCTAGAAGCTGCTGATCCTAATGGCGGTGTTGGCATGGAACTTCAAGTCATTGCTGCAGTCGTAATTGGCGGAACTAGCCTTATGGGTGGACGCGGCTCAGTTATCAGCACTTTTATTGGTGTTTTAATCATCTCGATTCTAGAGGCTGGACTAGCTCAAATTGGAGTCAGTGAACCAATGAAACGTATTATCACAGGAATAGTGATTGTTGCAGCGGTGATTCTAGACACATATCGTCGGCATGGTGAGCAGACTAAAAAGTAGTGAAAGTCAGATTTTTCACAAGTAAATTAAGACTCCTATTTTTAAAAGTTTGACAATGTAAATCTCTCCAACAAAAAATATATCGTTCTTTTCAAGTAGAAATTGTGGTTCATATTTTGTTGGAGGATATCCTAGAGTACAGTGATTATTTACATAAATAGCTTCTAAAAGTATCTTAGTAACCTCTTCTTCTAAGAAAACATATATGATTGTTGTTATTGGTAGCATAAATATGGACTTAGTACTTAATGTACCTCGTTATCCTCTTCCCGGAGAAACTTTAGCTGGTGGACGTTTTCGTACTATACCCGGTGGCAAAGGTGCCAATCAGGCTGTTGCTTGTGCAAGAATTGGTGGCGATAGTACAAAAGTAGCAATGATTGCTTGCATAGGTGATGACCCGTTTGGGTCAGAATTAAGAACTGCTTTGCGAAGCAATAAGATTGATGATAGCCATGTTAGTACAATCGTTGGTAAACCATCTGGAGTTGCCTCAATTTTAGTTGATTCTAGTGGTCAAAATAGCATTGTACTTGCTGGGGGCGCCAATGATTCTTTAAGCCCAGAACATATAGATGCTGGACTTAATTTGATTCAGCAGGCCCATATAGTCGTACTTCAGTTAGAGTCGCCACTAGCTACTATACGTCATGCTATTAAATTAGCTCATAGACTGGGCAAGACTATAGTGCTAAATCCAGCACCAGCAAAAGTCTTAGAGACAGACTTGCTTAACCAGGTGGAATATTTAATTCCAAATGAGGTTGAAGCAGCAATGTTGGCTGGTTTAGATATTAACAATCTAGATAAAAACTTTATTGCTGAATCTGCAGCGAGAAAATTGCGTGCTGCTGGCAGCGCTAATGTGTTAGTAACTTTGGGTGAAAAAGGCGTTTACGCAGATCTAAGATCTAAATCTTTCCACTCTTCCGCGCAACCAGTAGTGGCAGTTGATACTACTGCTGCCGGCGATACGTTTATAGGTGGTTTTGTCGCTTCTTTAGCCAGAGGGTGTAACGAAGGTGATGCTATTGCCTGTGGTCAACGTGCAGCTGCTTTGAGTGTAGCGCGCGTTGGTGCGCAAACCTCTATCCCTTATTATCATGAACTAGAATACTAGAATGAAAAAAACTCAGCTATTGAATATCAAGTTATCAAAGTTAATTGCATCGTTAGGTCACGGGGAGAGTTTAGTAATCGGTGACGCAGGATTGCCTGTTCCTCCTAATGTGCAGCTAATTGATCTAGCCTTAACTCGTGGTGTTCCTGGTTTCATGAGGGTATTAGAGACAGTATTGAGCGAAATGTGCGTTGAGTCCCATGTATTCTCTGATGAGTTATTATCGCATAATCCACAAATTCCTCAACAGATTAAAAATCTTGGAATTCCAGATAGAAAGACTACATCCCACGAGAATCTTAAGCGTATGACCTGTAATGCAAAAGCAGTTATACGCACTGGAGAGTTCTCTCCATATACCAATATAATTCTATTCGCCGGAGTACTTTTTTAACGTCTAATTATTAATAATGCTATCTGTATCCTGCCTCGCAATTTTATGATTACCAAAAAATCTTAGAACATAGTATTTCTCTCAAGGATTGATCCGTTAAAATGGATCAATCCTTATTTTTTTTAGCAGCAATCATATCTACAATCTTTACTATGCCTTAGTAGGGGCTAAGGGTTGCTATACCAATCTCTTACGATTTATATAGTACATAGATCATCATGTATTTGTCACTGTGGTCTATAGTTATAGGGTTACCGAAATATATAGCTAGTTAGAAACCATAATAAAATCTCGGATACCGCCTTCACCATATCATTCTTCCTAGTACTGATAGAAATGACTCTTTTAAAGTTAGTAAATTACTATTTACCCCTTAACTATCTAGGTAGTAACTTTTGATCGGTTTTAGATCGACATCTAACTCATAAACTAAAGGTTGTCCATTAGGGATATTGAGATCAACTATATCACGGTCACTAATGTGGTCTAGCATTTTTACAAGGGCACGTAGGCTATTGCCGTGTGCTGATATAATAATGCGTTTTCCGCTGCGAATAGCAGGAGAAATTTTATTATTCCAGAATGGTAGAACACGCTCTACAGTATCTTTTAGACATTCAGTCAATGGAATTTCTTTTTTACTCAAGTTAGAGTAGCGTGGATCATCATAACAGGTACGCGGGTCATTTAATTCTAACGCAATTGGAGGTGTTTCGTAGCTACGGCGCCATACCATAACTTGTTTGTCACCATATCTAATTGCTGTCTCCTTTTTATTTAATCCTTGTAAAGCACCATAATGCCGTTCATTGAGTTGCCAACACTGTTGGACTGGCACCCACATTAAGTTCATCTTATCGAAAGTACACCATAAGGTTCGTATAGCTCTCTTGAGAACTGAAGTGTATGCTAAATCGAAAGTGAACCCAGCATCTAACAACATCTGGCCTGCATTATACGCCTCATTTATCCCGTTTTCAGTTAGGTCAACATCTACCCAACCAGTAAAACGGTTGGCTAGATTCCAAGTAGACTCGCCGTGGCGCATTAAGACAATTTTATACATAGCATTAAATTTTCTGTGGATAGTTAATAATAACTCTATTATTAGCTATGTTTTTGATTTTGTTATTTAAATTTATTCGATGAAACCAAAAAATTATAACTAAGCTTCTTATCTACTACTCTGAGAATTGAACCGTATAAATTGCATATTAAGATAACTTATATTTTATAATAAACCAATTAACTAAAATTAATGGATTATCATGAAATTTTTAACCGATAATATAATTCTTACCCTATTAATAATTTTATCTGGTGGTATGCTACTCCCATCCATGTTGAAGAAGTCTAGTAATAAAGTATCGACGTTGCAAGCGGTACAATTAATTAATCAAGGTAAGATCATGATACTAGATGTTCGTCATAGTGAGAATTTTTTAATTTCTCATTTAATGGGTGCTAAAAATATTCCTTTGAAAGATCTATCTCATCATATTGTTGAATTAGACGGCCTTAAAAGAAAGAACATGAACATATTAGTAGTATGTCAATCGGGTAAACAATCTTCAAAAGCTGTTAGGATACTTACTGATGCTGGTTTTAAACAAGTATATGATCTTGAAGGTGGTATTGTTGCTTGGCAAGCTCAGGGATTACCTACTAAATACTAATAAAGACTGTGGAAATATTATTTCCCTCTTATCTTAAATTTTTATTAAGCTAGTATAAGGAAAAATTATGGTCTCTCATGTGACAATGTATAGCACTTCCATGTGTCCGTACTGTACCCGTGCCGAGCAACTTCTTAAATCTAAAGGTATAGAAAATATTGAAAAAATTAGAATTGATATTGACTTATCACAGCGAGAAATAATGATGAAGAAGACTGGCCGTCGTACGGTACCGCAAATATATATAGGTAGTGTCCATGTTGGTGGTTTTGATGATTTATATGCTCTTGAAAATGCGGGTCAGTTGGATTTTTTATTAAGAGATAGCTGATTTTATAGGCATATTTTCTAGCTTGACCATTATATTTTCCCTAAGAAATTAGGAGAGACATAGAAGTATTGGCTGTCTATTTATAGTTAATGAAAGATTTTTTATGCCTGAAGAAAATTCTAAAATCGAACAACCCATATTAAAAATACAACGTATTTATCTAAAAGATCTATCCTTCGAGCAGCCAAATTCCCCGGCTATTTTTCTTGAAAGAGAGCTGCCAGAAGTTGGGATTACCATAGATGTTGGTGTTGAAAAATTAACCAATGAGTTTTTTGAATCAACAGTGACAGTGATAGTCACGTCAAAGATTAAAGATCAGGTAGCGTTTTTAATTGAGGTAAAACAAGCTGGAATTTTTGAGTTGCATAATATACCTATAGAACAACTTGAATCTCTACTTAGAATTCACTGCCCAAGTATTGTCTATCCATATCTTCGAGCTAACCTAGCCGACGTCGTTACCCGCGCGGGGTTTTCTCCTATTCACTTAGCTGAAATTAACTTCGAAGAGCTTCACGAATCTCGGTCTACAAATCCTGTGTAGATAATAGAATATAAGCAAGATCAGCGGCACTCTAGCAATCTTAATCGGTAATTTTTTCAAGCCTAGTTTGATTTTAAAGTTCCATTTTTCCAATAATTGATGCTAGCAATTCCTATTACCTCTTTCGTTTCTAAGATCTTAGTACAGATTTCTTTGTATTACATTATATTAGGGTTTCCTATGAAGTTTTTCATAGGAAACCCTAATGCGCTTTTGTTGTTCTTATGTTTAATTAAGAAATTGTATGCATATAAATTAAATTCAGAATTCCGGGACAATAAGTTATG
>Ga0256412_1000145_pt1 | contig 10991 bp, 18 predicted proteins | sample WCR_74metaT_FD_190055 | JGI IMG/M metagenome (GOLD analysis project Ga0256412, IMG submission 190055) | Metatranscriptome of seawater microbial communities from Monterey Bay, California, United States - WCR_74 (Metagenome Metatranscriptome) | ecosystem: Environmental > Aquatic > Marine > Coastal...
AAATATTGTTTCAGATATCGCTTAATATCTCCATCACAACATCAAGTTTCATTTGCTGCTGTTATCAGCTAGCGTGTTGAATCTCAATGGATTGTGCAAGTTTGCTCATAAATAGTCGATTTTCCATTTTTGATTCAGGCCTCTGTGCTTCTTCCAGACTAGAACGTTTTGGTTGTTCCTGTCTTGTCCTCCAGCGACGTCCAACACGAGTCCTCTTTCATTGATCATGTACTCACCCTTAATCTGGAAGTGCATATGCCAGATGTCCTTTTCTTTGACGAAATGAGTGTATCTTCCTCTTCCCTCATCACCGATATCAAGAGAGACCTTGTCATCCTTTTGAGGTTGAATGCTTCCAGATTCTGAGTCGAATACGAAGATTTGATCACTATTGTTTCCCTTTGACACATCTCTGATCACAATATTGTCTCCTGATCTTGTGACGGCACGTCCAGATCTCATTTTGGTGAGGATTCTGAAAGGCTTGTCAGGAATAATACCATTTTGGATGGTGTCTGGGTTAACATACTCTACTGCCCAGTGTTGGTTGAGTGAGTTCTCTCCATTCTTCTTCCAGACAATAACATTTTGTCCGTCTTTGTCCACTGATCCTGAAACATCTAGAACTAGGCCTCTTTCATTCTTAACAAACTTGCCATCAAGAATGAAGTGTTGATACCATGCTCCATCAGTCTTGTGAGCAATCAAGTTTCTTGACTTACCAGAGTGTGATAAAGCCAATGAGTGGAGTTGATTTGAGAACATCTTGATTGTCTTTGATGCTGGATCAAATTTGAACAATTGTTCTGGACTGTTGTTTCTTGTATTGACCACGAAGTTGGATCCTGAGAGAGTCAAGAGTCTCTTACCCTTCATTTGATTGATGAGAACGAATGGCTTGTTTGGAATGAAATTGACTGGGGGCTCTGGAATGTCAGTGTATACAACGTCCCATTGTTAGTTCAATCCATTGTGCAAGTTCCAGACAATAACATCTTGTCCGTTTCTATCTTTTCCTCCTGATACATCAAGAACCTTTCCTTTTTGATTGACAACATTATTGTTCTTGAAGTCAAATAGTTACCACCACCTAGCATTAGAAGTCTCAAGATCGAGTCTGTTTTGTCTTCCTCTACCTGGGATGCTGATAGACTTGTTTGTGTATGCCTTACACTTGATGGTCCTTGTGATATGGTCGAAGTAGAAGATCTGGTTGTTATAATCTTTCTTCTTGTCCTCAATTTTGAGGTATCTACCATGATAAGAGGTCAATGCTCTGTTCTTTGGAAGTCTTGAGATCAGATAGAATGGTCTGTTTCTATACAAACCACTGTCCTAATCAAGACCTGTTGTTGGCTCATCATCTTTCTCATCAAGATACAAGATTCTCCATCTTTGGTTTGCACCATTGTGTCTATTCCACATGATGACTGGGTTTCCTTCTTTGTCTCTTCCTCCTTAAGAATCAAGTGCCTTTCCATTTGAAACATTGATGATGTGAGTACCATCATATTTGAACTGTTGCCACCATTTCTCTTGGGTATTTCTAGCATTCAAGTTGTTGCTATTTCCATTGCTGTGGATGTTCAAAGAAGTGTTGTATTGCTTGTTCTTGAGAGTCAAGGAGCTTTGATCGAAGTACCATACCTGAGAGTCATAACCATTTGGTTGTTTAATCGCAATTTCTTGTGATCCACCATCTGGAAGTCTCTATAGATATCTTCTTCTGGGTAACTGGGAAATGATATGGAATGGTCTTTCAACATAGAAGCCATAGTCTTCATTGAGTTCACCCTTCTTTGGCTCTCCCTTGAAGTCTTGAACATAGATGATATCCCATTGTTGATAGAGCTTGTTGTTTCTTCTGTTGAGGCGGAGTTGTTGTTTCTCATTGTCCTTGTTCTAGTAGACCTCCATAGCATTGTTGTACTTAATGTTGATCAGCTGGGAGTTGTCGTACTTGAATAGTTAGTACCATCTTGAATTGGTCTGTCTGCATCTCATCAACCCACCATTTTGTTGGTTCTCAGTGATTTCAAGAGACCAGTTCTTATTCTTCTGGTTCCTAATAGTCTTTGTGACTGGGTCAAAGTACCATTGCATGTAAGTATTTCCTTATCTCCATCTCTTCTGATAGACAACATTGCCTTCACATGTAGCCATTCTCTTGCTTGGAAGTCTTGATCTGATGTAGAATGGTTTATTTACATAGAATCCGAAGTCCTTGTTCAATCCCTTAGTCTGCTCATTGACTGTATCAACATACACAATCTTCCATTTCTGGTTTGCACCATTATGTCTGTTCCACATGAGGACATTTTGGGCTTCAACATCCTTTCCTCCTTCTACATCAAATGCTTTATTGTCTTTAACATTGACAATGTAGGTTCCGTCAAGTCTGAACTGTTGCCAATGAACAGTGTTTGTTCCTTACCATCTGAGGTTTCTATGTCTTCCGTTGTTTTAAACAGAAAGTGAGTAACCAGTGTTTTGCATACATTTGATGGTTCTTGATTTTTAATCAAAGTAGAATTACTGAGATTTTTGGCCATTTGGAGTCTTAATGACAGCATTGTTGTTCAAGATCGACAGGTATCTGTTAGACTTCATTTGTGATACAATGTAGAATGGTCTTTCAACAATGAAGCCCCATTTAGGACTCATTTCACCCTTCTTTGGTTCTGGTTTGGCTTCATCAACGTAAACAATATCCCATTGCTGGTTGAGTCCGTTGTGTCTGTTCCAAGCAATGACTTGCCTGTTCTCTGCATCAAGAGCACTACTGACATCAAAGACCTTTCCTTTGGTATTGACGATGTTACCATCTTTGTTGTACTTGAACAATTACCACCATCTTGATTACACACTGTTGTATGACAGATTGCTGTTTCTTCCTCGGTTTTGAATTTCAATTGCTCTACCTTTCGATACCACTGGCACAATCACTCTGTTGTTACCGAATACCCATTGTTGTTAGGTTCGGCCCATTTGCCATGCCTTGATGACAGGGTAGCTACCAGTGTACTCAATAACTCTTCCAGTAGGAAGTCTAGATTGAATGTAGAATGGTCTGTTGATGTGGAAACCGTAATCTTCATCCATTCCCTTGGCTAGAGGACCAGATTTGTCCAAGTAGACAACCTTCCATCTCTAGTTGGCTCCATTGTGTCTGTTCCATACCAAAACCTTTCTTGCTTCTTCATCCTTTGAATTGGCTACATCGAGGCATCTGTTGGCTTGTTAGACATTGCAGAAGTGCTCATCAGCATACTTGAACCTCTACCACCAACCAGAATTGGTAGTCCATAGTTGCATATTATTGGATCTACCACTGCTGGCGATGTCCCAATTTCTTCTAGTATCAGCTCTAGACCTAATAGTCAATGATGATTGATCGAAATACCAGACTTGAGTTTTCTGAGTGTTGGAATGCTTGATAACCATATTTCGTGAGTCAACCATTTCAAGGTATCTATGTTAAGGAAGCTGTGAAACCACATAGAAATCTCTCTCGACATATAGACCAAAGTCTTCATTCAGCTCTCCCTTCTTTGGTGGACCCTTCCATTCATCTGCATAAATGATGTCCCATTGTTGGTTGATTTTCCTGTGGAGTGGATGAGCAATAATGTTTCTGTTTTCCTGGTCAGCACCTCCTTAGACATCCATAACTCTTCCCTTTTCATTGGTGACAAATGCATCTTGATATTTAAAGAGTTACCACCATCTTGAAGTTGTGGGTCTGCATCTCATGTTGTTGCCTTGCATGTCAAGTGAGTAAGACTTCCAGTAGTTATTCTTGAGAGTTTTAGTAACTGGGTCAAAGAACCATTGCTGAGCAGCAACATTCTTTCTCCATTTCTTCAGCGTGACATTGTTAGCTCCAATACATTCAGCAACTCTCTTCATTGGTAATCTTGATCTGATATAGAATGGTCTATTGATATGCCATCCAAACTGAGAGCTAACTCCCTTTGTTTAGACTGCATCAGCTTTATCAACATAGATAACATTCCACTTTTGGTAGTTTTGCTGACTATTATTCAAAACAATGAGAGGTTGTGCTTCTACGTCCTTGTTGTCTCGAACAGACAAAACTCTGCTGTCCTTGACATTAACAAATTGATTGTTTTGATACCTGAATAGCTACCACCATCCAGAGTTGGTGCTCCAGATTTGCATGTCTCTAGTTCTTCCAGATGATCTAATGTCCCATGATTGGTTGTTTAATCTTGTTCTGATGGTCCTTGATTATTGATGGAAGTACCATCTCTGAGTGTTTCTTCCATTGGAAACTTTGATGACCATGTTCCTGTTGTTGATGAGGTCAACGTAACTCTTTTGTCCTAAAGCAGATACAATGTAGAAATCTCTCTCAACATAAAGACCGAAATCTTCATTAAGCTCTCCTTTAGTTGGTTCTCCCTTCCATTCATCAACGAAAACAATCTCCCATTGCTGGTTGATTTTCCTGTGAAGTGGATGAGCAATGATGTTTCTGTTTTCAGTGTCAGATCCTCCTTAGATATCCATGACTCTTCCCTTCTCATTGGTAACAAAGGCATTTTCTTTGTATCTCCAGAGTTACCACCATCTTGAAGTTGTTGGTCTGCATCTAATGTTGTTTCCTTGCATATCAAGTGAGTAAGACTTCCAGTAGTTGTTGTTAATGGTCTTGGTGACTGGATTGAAGAACCATTGCTGGGCAGCAACATTCTTTCTCCATTACTTCAACCAGACATTGTTGGCACCGTGGCATTCAGCAACTCTTTGCATTGGCATTTTGGATCTAATGTAGAATGGCCTATTAATATGCCATCCGAATTCCTTGCTGATTCCCTTGGATTCAATTTTGGCTGCTTCATCAACATATACGATGTTCCATCTTTGGTTACTACCACCATGATTCTTATGGACTATGACTGGTTAAGCTTCCTGATCTTTGCCACCTGAAACGTCAAGAACTCTGTTGTCTTGAATGTTGATCAATTGGTTGTTCTGATATCGGAAAACTTACCACCATCCAGAATTGGTACTCCAGATTTGCATTCTGTTTGTTCTTCCTGAGCTCACTATGTCAAATGATTGATTGTTTAATCTGGTTCTGATACTCAAAGATGCTTGGTGGAAGTACCATCTCTATGTGTTTCTTCCATTTGGAGTCTTAATGACCATATTCCTGTTATTGATTAGATCAATGTATCTGTGTTTTCCCATGGCTGAAACAATATAGAAATCTCTCTCAACAAAGAGACCAAATCTTGGATTTAATTCTCCTTTCTTTGGCTCATCTGGCCATTCATCAACATAGACGATGTCCCATTGTTGGTTGATTCTCTTGTGGAGTGGATGAGCAATGATATTTCTGTTTTCTTAGTCAACAGCTCCTGCGACATCCATGACTCTTCCCTTTTCATTGGTGACAAAGGCATCTTGATATTTGAAGAGTTACCACCATCTTGAAGTTGTGGGTCTGCATCTCATGTTGTTGCCTTGCATGTCAAGTGAGTAAGATTTCCAGTAGTTGTTATTAAGAGTCTTGGTTGTTGGGTTGAAGAACCATTGCTAAGCAGCAACATTCTTTCTCCATCTCTTGAGCCAAACATTGTTTGCTCCGTGACACTCAGCAACTCTTTGGAATGGAAGTCTTGATCTAATGTAGAATGGTCTATTGATATGGAATCCATAGTCTTTGTTGAATCCCTTTGATGGAATTGGCTTAGCTTGGTCCACATACATCACTGACCATTTTTGATTAGTTCCCTGGTTGTTACCCATAGCATCTACTGGTTGTCCTTCCTGATCTTTGTTATCCCTTACATGAAGTACCTTTCCGTTGTTCCAATTAACAAATTGCTCATTCTCGAACTTGAAGATCTACCACCATCCAGAGTTGGTGCTCCAGATTTGCATGTCTCTAGTTCTTCCTGAACTTCTGATGTCGAAGGATTGGTTGTTCAATCTGGTTCTGATAGTCAAAGATGCTTGATGGAAGTACCATTTTTAGGTGTTTCTTCCATTTGGAACCTTAATTACCATGTTTCTATTGTTGATCAAGTCAAGGTATCTGTGCTCTGGTAATTTGGAGACAATGTAGAAATCTCTCTCAACATAAAGCCCAAATCTGTCATTGAATGCACCCTTTTCAGGTTCTCCCTTCCACTCATCAACATAGATGACGTCAAATTATTGGTTGATTCTTCCGTGCTTGTTGTGAACAATGATGTTTCTGTTTTCACTATCATATCCACCTTGAACATCCATGACTTTACCATGCTCATTGACGATAAAAGCACCGTCAAGTTTGAACATCTACCACCATCGTGAGTTGATGGCACTATACATTCTGATATTGTTGGAGTTTCCATTGCTTTGGATTTCCATTGCATAGTTGGTCCATTGATTAGATCTGATTGTTTTAGTTACAGGGTCAAAGTAGAATTGTTAGGCCTTGTTGTTCTTCTTCCATCTATTAATGCGTACGTGAACAGCACCATGGCATTGAACGACTCTTTGGAATGGTAGTCTAGATCTGATGTAGAATGGTCTGTTTGCATGGAATCCGAAGTCCTTCATCAATCCCTTTGATTAGACTGATTTAGCTTAATCAAGATATTGAATCTTCCATTTCTAATTGATCTTGCCATGTCTCTTGTAGATTACTACCTTTTGGTGTTCGGCATCCTTTCCTTGGTAGACATCAAGAACTCTGTTGTCCCACATATTTGAAATGAAACCACCTTCAAATCCAAATAGTTACCACCATCCAGAATTTGTGCTCCAGATTTACATTTCTTGGGTCTTTCCTGAATTCTTGATATCGAATGACTGATTGTTCAACCTAGTCTTGATAGTCTTTGATTGCTGATCGAAGTACCATATTTGTCCCTTGTTTCCATTTGGTGTCTTGATGACCATATTTCTATTGTTGATAACCTCAAGATATCTTCCTCCTTTCATTGCTGAGATGATGTTGAAGTCTCTCTAGACGTAGAGTCCGAAGTCCTTGTTGAGTTCTCCCTTCTTTGGCTCTTCTGGATATTGGTCAGCATAGATCAGGTCCCATTGTTGGTTAATCTTACCAGTCTTAGTAACCATTTGAAGATTTCTGTTTTCAGTGTCTACTGATCCTTGAATGTCCAACACCTTACCATGATCATTCACGAAGAATCCATCTTGGTATCTGAACAATTGCCACCATCTTGAATTCTTGCTTGCAGTACATCTAAAGTTAGTGGAACTTCCGTTGCCCTGGATTTCCATCACATAGTTCTTCCATTGTTCATTTCTGATGGTCTTTGAAACACAGTCAAATGAGAACCTCTGAGCAAGTCTGTTCTTGGTATATCTCTTGATCCACACGTTTGCGTTACCGTGCATCTCAACAACTCTCTTCATTGGCATTCTTGATACTAGATAGAATGGCCTGTTGCAGTGAAGATTGAAGTCTGGATGAAGACCCTTGGTGATATCAGCTGGCTTTTTGTCAAGATATACAATTGTCCATCTCTGATTGTCTTGGCCATTTCTCTTTTGAACATCAACTGCTTGTCCTTCAGCGTCTTTGCTATCTCTCACATTAAGAGCTCTTGCATCTTAGAAGTTAACAAGGCTTCCTCCTTCATACTTGAATAATTACCACCATCCAGAATTGGTGCTCCAGATTTGCATGTCTCTTGTTCTTCCTGAGCTTCTAATGTCGAATGATTGGTTGTTATACCTAGTTCTGATAGTCAAAGATTGTTGATGGAAATACCATATCTGAGTCTTTCTTCCATTTGGAGTCTTGATGACCATGTTTCTGTTGTTGATCAGATCAAGATACTTATTATTTCCTAAGGCTGAGACAATGTGGAAGTCTCTTTCAACATAAAGACCAAACTTGGTATTCATCTGGCCCTTTGTTGGTTCACCTGGATATTCATCAGCATAGATAATCTTGAATCTTTGACTTAAAGCATTATTCTTGTTTGAAACAACAATATTTCTTTATTCATTGTCAACACCTCCTTGAACTTCGAATACCTTTCCTCTTTCGTTAACAATGAATTCACCTTGGAGTCTGAACAATTACCACCATCTTGATGTGATGCTTGTTACAGTTCTAACGTTTGACGAACTACCGTTTCCTTAGATATCAATGCAATAGTTCTTCCATTAGTTGTTTCTAATAGTCTTTGTCTTTTCATCGAAGAAGAATTGTTGTGCTTTTGCATTCTTTCTCCATCTCCTTTGCCACACATTTGCATTACCGTGCATTTCAACTACTCTGTTCATTGGAAGCTGTGATACAATGTAGAATGGTCTATTGATTTCAAAACCAAAGTCTTTGTTAAGACCCTTGGTTCTTGTCTTTTCAGCCTAGTCAAGATAAAGGACAGTCCACTTTTGGTTCTTACCATTCTTGTTGTTCATAATATCAACGGCTTGACCTTCTTCATCTTTACTGTCTCGCACATCAAGGACCTTATTACTAGAGTAGTTGATCATTTGATTGTTCTCGAACTTAAAGACCTACCACCATCCGGAGTTGGTGCTCCAGATTTGCATGTCTCTTGTTTTTCCTGAGCTTCTGATGTCAAAGGATTAGTTGTTCAATCTGGTTCTAATAGTCAAAGACTGTTGATGGAAGTACCATATTTGAGTCTTTCTGCCATTTGGAGTCTTGATAACCATGTTTCTGTTGTTGATCAGATCAAGATATCTGTTGTCTTAAAGTTGTGAAACAAGATGGAAGTCTCTCTCTACGTAAAGTCCAAACTTCTTATTGAGTTGTCCCTTAGTTGGTTCTTTCTCGTACTCATCAACATAGACGACTTTCCATTTTTGGTGCATTTTTCCATTTTTGTTCTCAACAATGACGTTTCTAGTTTCAGCATCAACACCTCCTTGAACTGCAATGACCTTTCCTCTTTCGTTAACAATGAAATCACCTTAGATGCTAAATAATTAGAACCATTTTGATGAGATGCCTGTTACTGCTCGAAGGTTGGATGATTTTCCTGAGTTTTGAATGTCAATACAGTAGGTCTTGTAGTAGTTGTTTCTGATAGTCTTACTCTTTTCATCGAACCACCACTGTTGTTGTCTCACATTGTTTCTCCATCTTCTCAACCACATGTTTGCGTTGCTATGCATCTCAATTACTCTATTGAATGGCATTTAAGAGACGAAGTAGAATGGTCTATTGATCTCAAAACCGTAGTCTTTGTTGATACCTTTGGTTCTTGTCTTCTCCATCTCATCAAGATAAACGATTCTCCATTTCTGGTTCTTTGCATTCTTATTGTTCTCAATATCAACGGCTTGACCTTGTACGTCTTTACTGTCTCTCACACCAATGACCTTGTTGTTTGAGAAGTTAATGAATTGATTGTTCTCAAACTTAAAGAGCTAGTACCATGTAGAATGGGTGGTCCAGGCATTCATTTCTCTCTATTATCCATTTTTCTTGATGCTGAAAGATTGTTAGCTGTATCTGGATCTGATGGTCAAAGATGGTTGATGGAAGTACCATATCTGATGCTTTTACCCATTTGGAACCTTGATGGCCAAGTCTCTATTGCTGATGCTGTTAAAATCAAGATATCTTCCTTGACAATCACCACCAATTTGAATTTCCTTTCCTTAGACTTTCTTGCAATGTTTGTCATTTTCCAAGGACATTTCAGAAATTATATGGAAGTCCCTATCGACGACGAGTCCGAACTTCTTATTGAGTTGACCCTTGGTTGGTTCCTTCTCGTACTCATCAACATAGACAACCTTGAATCTTTGGTGAACCTGATTATTTCTGTTCTCTACGAGGATTGCTCTGTTTTCAGCATCAACGCCACCTTGAACAGACATGACCTTTCCTCTCTCATTGGTGATGTAGAATTCATCTTTGACTCTGAACATTTACCACCATCTTGAGGTGATGCCTGAGTAAACTCTAAGGGTGCTTGAAGCTCCATTGCTTTCGATGTGCATAGCATAGTTGGTCCATGTTTTGGATCTGATGGTCTTTGTCTTCTCATCGAAGTAGAACTGTTGTTGAGTGACATTGTTTCTCCATCTCTTAAGACGAAGGTGTGTGGCACCAATGCACTCTACAACTCTGTTGAATGGAAGTTAAGAGACAAAGTAGAATGGTCTGTTAATGTGGAAGCCGAATTCCTCGTTCAATCCCTTGGTTTCAATCTTTTCCTTCTTGTCAAGGTAAAGGACTTTCCATCTTTGGTTAGCTCCATTGTGTCTACCATGTACTTGAACTTTCTAACCCTCAACATCTTTACCTTGGTAAACATCAAGGCACTTGTTTGTGTCTTGGATGTTGCAGAAATGTTCAGTTGAAAAAACGAAGATCTAGAACCATCTTGAGTTAGTTGACCAGATCTGCATGTCATTTGTTTTTCCTGAGTTCTTGATGTCCCATGATTAGTTGTTGTACTTGGTTCTGATGGTCAAAGTTTGTTGGTGGAAATACCAGACTTGGCTGTTTCTTCCGTTTGGAGTCTTGATCACCATGTTTCGGTTGTTAATCAAATCAAGATATCTGTTATCTTAGAGTTGTGAAACAATGTGGAATGGTCTTTCAACATAGAGTCCGAATTTCTCATTCAGTTCTCCTTTTTATGGTTCTCCCTTCCACTCATCAGCATAAACGATGTCCCATTGTTGGTTGATCTTTCCATCCTTTGGTCTTGCTTCGATGTTTCTGTTTTCAGCATCGACGTTACCTTGGACATGGAGAACCTTACCTCTTTCATTAACAACAAAAGCATCTTGGTATTTGAATAGTTGCCACCATCTTGAGTTGGTAGTGGTACATCTGATGTTGGTTGAACCTCCGTTGCTTTGAATGTCAAGTGAGTGGGATTTCCAGTAGTTGTTTTTGATGGTCTTAGAAACCTCATCGAAGTACCATTGCTGAGCAGCAACGTTCTTTCTCCATCTCTTGAGCCAGACATTGTTGGCACCGTGGCACTCAGCAACTCTTTGCATTGGCA
>Ga0256412_1000146_pt1 | contig 10979 bp, 19 predicted proteins | sample WCR_74metaT_FD_190055 | JGI IMG/M metagenome (GOLD analysis project Ga0256412, IMG submission 190055) | Metatranscriptome of seawater microbial communities from Monterey Bay, California, United States - WCR_74 (Metagenome Metatranscriptome) | ecosystem: Environmental > Aquatic > Marine > Coastal...
ATCAGAGGATAGTCGTAGAAAAGTTAGTGGATGTCTGCCTGCTTTTGTTAGCGAAGGGCGAGTGGGAAACTAGCACCCGAGTCGCAACCATCAATTACAGAAGACCAAGTTTTGTTGTACTCTTGCTCAACTTGTTGCTCAGCCAACACGATAGTCATATGCGCTCTTGGAGCAATTAACCTCGTGTTTTTACGAGATTATGCAGTACCTTCACTGACCTTCACTCTATAGCGACCCTTTTCAATTTTCTTGACTATGTTCGATCCAAACATACTTGGCATTGGCCTACCATTATGATCTTTATCTAGCTGCTCCAGTCTTAGAACAAGACTAGCTTTCTCAATATACATCCTGACCAAACTCGTCGATTCAACCTAGAATGTTATTGTGTTTTAACTTTCCTACTCATCAAGTTGTATCGGACCGGAGAAGAGGATGTTTTCACTTTGATGCGACGTTCCTTCAGGTACTGCCATAAACTTGTAAGAGTTGAGATCAAGTGGAAGTCTATTCGCGGCTCTTGGCTGCTCCTACTCTTCGGACTCAGATTGATAAATCTATAATCCTTGCATACCACCGCGCTCCATTTATGCAGTACTAGCACCGGCAGGCCATGATCTATAACTGAATGTGATAGGCGATACGGTATCCTTGGTCTTGAATCTTTGATGAATTATGATATCGTAGGTACCTGGAATAATGTTGACGAATAAATAAGTCGTTGACATCTTCCGGTTGAAACCGATCATCGTTGGAGATGTTTCGGATGTAATAAGCTGCACTTCTTCTATTACTTCTTCAGACATATCACTATTTCCACTAGGTTGTTTTGTCATTCCTGCAACGAGAGTCAAATCTGGTGGATAGAAAGATGTTGAGTAGTCCACAATGAGCTGCAAATCAATATTTTTTTATCCAGTTATTGTCAATTAGCGTCTTACTGTTTTCTTTCTCATTTCAATAGAAGCATCACGGAAAGTACCATCTGGTTGTGTCTATAGTGAACTTGGAGACTCTGAAGAGATTTTATCTTGATCGATTTGGGATTTACTCGCTGTTTTGATAGCAAGGATAAAATTATGGCAATGGCCTAAACCTTATTGGTCAATGGCTCCGTGTTTCTACGAGAATTCAAGGATGATGACATACTTGATACCTTCTTCAAGATCAGTAGTGATAAGCAACTGGGCTTGTCCATCATCAATTGGTCTCGACTCGGCAACGAGTTTACGACTATCATCATTGAGCACTGACACCTTGCAGTTCGACTTAGCTAGTAGGATTCGCAAACCATTTTGATCTTTTCTGGCAGTGTAAACCATCTAGTGAGATGTGTACGAGAATGTTGGAAGGAAAAATTATTCATTCATATCGATCTAACTTGATAGGCTATTAGGATCAAGCTCATCGGGTAGACTCATGTACTCACCCTTGCAGCGAAGCTCTTCCTCGGTAGCCAATTACGGTGTAATTTACTCATCTGCGCCATTGGTGTCAGAAAGCTTGATGGGTACCATTGCCTACGACAACTGTCCTCCATGGATCTTTCGAAGTGGCTGTAAACGCATGTCAATTAAAACATCAAATGACTTAATGTCTCTTTGATCCTCATTTTGGATGTTAGTGATGCACTTGTGAGTATAGACCATTACAATATATTTGCCTGGTGTAAGAAGACCAATAGATAATGAAGTTGTGCCTTCATGACGTTCATCCTCCATGATGGTACCAGTCACTGTATTTTGCAATACTACATGAGATCCAGACAGTAGGAAATCGCTTTAGACTAAAATGTTTACACCAATATTATCATCCTCAGCAATTTCAAAAGATTCTCTAAATAACTCAACAAACAAGTCTGACATTTCAGGCTTGCTAGATGAATCAGCTGATGATACATGCTCCAATTGAATAAAATCTTCTTTGAGCATGACCAGTGCATTGTTGCCTGAATGCTTGAACAAGTCTGTGAGCGAGAAATGACTTAGTGCTGGAACAGATCTCTTAGCTTCTTTTGTTATTTACATGCTTTCTTTGGCAGTCTTACTCTTCATCATTGCAAGTTCCAAATGCACAGTCTAGCACGGTATTTGCAACAGAGCAGCATCAGACATAAACTCGAGCTTGAAATGATAACTGCCTTTCTCGAGAAGAGCGAAAATGGAGATATGATGATCTTCTTTATTAGCTCGCATAAGCAGCTCATGTGAGTAAGCACCATTCTCTTGGTTCAAAACGATGTCGAATTCGAGATGACGGTGCACTGGTGCAGCAATGCGAACCACAGTCTGCTCCTGGAGTGTGAATTTCAACATGTGTGCCTGGTTGTGCCACAAGTGGTCGACCCTGTATGCCTCACTATAGTGGAAGTCTTTTTGGTTTCCATTATGATCGCGTAAGTATCTATGATTATCCAATAATGGTGGCAGTTCCTACGATGGGCACTTGAGTTGCTAGCTGATCTTACGCTCGGCTGAAATTTCTCGATTGCTCGGAGCGGCACGTACATGGAGCTGGTAATTGGCACATGGCTCATTTTACGACGATTCGCGTGAAGCAGTTGGATGCGATTACATGAGCCATACTCTAAAGTATGTCGTGGCGTCCAAATCAATAATTTTAATCATCTCATTATAAGATTTCTCACCGCCAATCATACAAGTATGTGAGCAAGCTGGTCCAATCGTACCTCTAACATCTTCAGCACGTCCTTGCTCCTCCTCTGGAGCAGTTCCATAACTTTGTCTGTTTCTATTTTCTTCTTAGTAGCGACCGTATTTTCTAGGTTGGTGTATCTCCTTGTTAATGTTTTCTAATTGTACATCTTACTGAAGCACCTCAATAACCATGTCAAGGGTATTACTCTCATGGAACTTTTGCTACAAGCTCACAGTCACTTCGTATGGTGCCTCACCGAGTGACCTATCTTCTGGCAAGTAAAAGTCTTGGTACGTGAAGAAAGTTTGTGAGGGATCATTGACACTGTGAGTGCTCACCTGTCCAGTTGTTGACTACTTGAGAGTTTATATGTCATTAGACGGCTACAAGTGCGGATCAGACCGACAAGACTGTTATTACTTCTTGAACTCAGCCTCCACATAGAGAGTGAGGCAACCTTCAGCAGCTTTATGACCAGTACCGTCATCAGTGAAATTCAGAGCTCTAAAGAAAATGTAGAGTGGCTACATTAGATGCTCTTCACGAACCTGGAAGGACAGTGAGGTGTACTCAAGTTTGGCTGGCGCGCCACTTTGCAAACGTAAATGACTGTTCATGGATGACTAAACGAAACTCTTCTTTTATGGATCATAAACTCCAATTTCTAGATCAAAGGCTGCCTCGGCTGCACCCTGGGATACAACCTACGTTTCTGGTTGTTGCAACAATATTTTAAGGTGACCCAACGAATGTGGCTTGAACTTGATCACGTTATCTTGTTTATGGTTTACGACGTACACATCTGCAATATGAAACTCTCCTGAGTTAAATTCGCGCATCAGTTCTGTCCTGTCGAAGCTATCAGGGTAGTCAACCCATCCACACTCCTCATTGAAGATCGATGGCTCCAGTTAGTCATCTGGGAAGTATCGCTAGGCCACTGTTGAGTAGCCGTGCTCGTCGTACTTCTGCCTTGATAGGAAAGCATGTTGCATATCGGTGTTGTATATGAGTGAGCTAGTATCTTAGGTGCAGTCGGGGAATGCATATTCGGGATTTGTGCAGAAGTCGCAGTATTAGCCACCATAGTGCTTGTCGCAATCACATTAGACCTGATCGATGTGGCTGAATTGACCATCTGACTTTGGTTGTCCATGTGAGTTGCAAACTGCTTTGCTCATATGTTCCTCATCAAGTACACATTCAACATTTCCATCCTTGATTTCATCAGTCTACTTGAATCCTTCCTAACATTATTAGCAGTCATTGCCTGTGTAAGGATCAGCACAGACGCATGATCCATCGTCTCTGATTCCTGGAAAAGCATGTGGATTGCATTTTTGCGATGCCTCCTACTAATGTTCATCTGAACTCTCGAAGCAGAACTCGGCGTTCATGGCCTGATTAATAAGCTCCGTACCTTTTGCCTTCTTTGTTGAGCACCTAAGGTTAAAGCAGCCTCCGTTCGTTGGCACGTTGGACTCATGTGAAAAGTCGAAATGAAGGCGCAAGGTGCGGCCCTCATCCCTGATGGTCGATATGGGATGAATCACTTTCTAGGCATTATTCCTATCATATAAGCTGCAGATGTATCGGCGGTCAGCAAGACTAGCCACAAGGTCATCATATTCGAATTCCCGGTCAAAATCGACATCAATTATTTTATTATCAGTCTTCCACAACTTTTTCTAAGAAAGTGGACGAATTGCGACTATGTCGTAAAGTCCATCATGCTCAGCATTTTATCCATGAGTTCTAGAAACATATTCAACTACGAGATCGAAATTAAGACAAGTAGAATGTGCCTTGGTTGGCAGGAAGGCTGCTCTAGGAATAGCAACCTCGAGCGTGTACATACCTGCCTCGATTCTGGGCTCCTCGATGAAGGTGGCCATATCATTTTGGAGACCGATGACTTTGGATGTGTGCTTCTCACCCTCAAGCTGCGAAGTCCTATGCAATGACACTGTACCGCCGGTACGATCATCGATAAGGCGCATCGTCATTTGCAATTCACCGAATGGATAAGTACCAAGGATCGTTAGGGCATTGCCTGAGTTACGAATGGCTAACTTATACTTTAAAAGAGCAAAATTGTTAGTGTTGCCACCTTCATGCTCGTACATGGTCTAATCATCACTGTGAAGTGCAATCTTTTATGTGACTGCTCTTGTCATGCCAGAGAATGACCAAGGCTCTTAGTTATTCGAGTATGGTCTCATCTATTGATCATCCTTGCATTTAATAGCGGAGGAAGCTGTGTTGAATGGCTCAACAATGAGTCTCAAGTCAACGATTGGACAGAAATCATCTCCCTCGGTTCGGCCCTTGCCTCTGCCAACGTGCTTAAACTCTAGTGAAAGAGTATAAGGAGCTTGTTAAGGTTCTTTGCCTTATGGTCGGTGAGCGATCGCCATTTCTGTAGCAGATTAAATATAACCATCAAAGCTGTCTTCGTATGAGCTTGAGTCAAACACTTCTTGATTTTCTCCGTCGAGCAATCGGAATTTTACAACTACACCTTACTTTGCTGTATCAACGTAGAATCTGACCACAGATGTCTGTGGGACCATAATTTTGATATTGGCATATCTTGTTTCTTGCTCATTCTATCGTAAGCGGAAACGTTAAGCCCAATCGATTACTCCATCTGGTCCTTGAGTAGGGTTATCTAATCGATGGCCCGGGCCATCTTAGTATATTGATGCAGGGAATGCAGAATCCAATCCATGACAGGTTATAGCTGGATCTTCAATAATGAAAGATCTAACCTGACAGTTTGGATAATCAAACATTGGATCAGCGCATTTGGCACATTGGGCGAGACCGTCGTTCTTGAAGCCTGGAGCACAAGTACAAATTGCATTGCCTCCCTGCTGTCTGCAACTACCATGGCCATTGCAGTCAACATTCCCGCCATTGGCTTTGCATAGACTCTCTGGTTGGCATTCCTTGGTCTGCGGGTCTTTGGTGAAGCCTTTTTCACATTGACTACAAGAAGGACCTGTGTGAGAGTGCTTGCACTAGCATATTCCTTATGCCTCATCGCATTCATGAGTTCCAACTTGATCGCAGAGGCAAGTAGAAGTGCAAAGCTCAAGATTATCTTTGAGCTACTACTCATCAAAGTCAAGTTATCCAAATGGTCCTCCGACTGACATCATTGTTAGCTCATGGCACCAGCCTCTGGCAAGAGTTCCTGATGGGAACTCAAGAACAATGGTACTCGGATCTTCGGGGTCAAGTTACTTAGACAATGGCTTAACAACATCTGGCTGCGTGTTAGTACTTCCAGCGGATCCAGTATGAGTCGGCTGAAGTCCAACCCAGTCTGCTGTTTTGAGCATCTAGAAATGATTTTTCATTGATCTGTCAAATTCAAGAGATGCGTAAATGCGCGTACGTGGATCAAACTTACGATGGCTTGTCTCATGACCTTCCCAACGCACTCGCATCAACTTGCTTGGACTATCCTCATCATGGCCAGCTGAGCCGTCGGCGTTCTTATGACCCATCACCTCCGCCCTGATAGACAGCTCAAAGGTATGGCACATTTCATGGTGGTCAGGAAGCAGGCCACTATCTTTGGCAATGCTGAGTACTTCCATAGAGTGATCAGGCAGTTTAAGTCTTAGAATAGCACCAGAAATATCGATATCATCAGCGAGGTCGCCTTCTCTATCAAGCAATTTTAGCCTATTAATAAGTTCACCTCCGTTCATTGCGGTACCTTATTAGATTGAATGTCCAAGAGGTCGAAGAGTCTTGTCAGAATGTTCATACAGCAAGCTGAAGCCAACTTACCCTGTCAAAAAGTCTGAACGTGTTTCAACATCCAAATAGTAAGTGGCATTCGGATTAGCAAATGGCCATTCCAAGACAATATCATATTCCATACCTGCAGCCTAATTTTTGACTGCCTTGGCGAGCCAATCGCCTGGGAATGCGAATTCACCAGAGATCACTACATCATCTGACTTGAGTGTTACGTGAGTTGGAGGCAATGGTTTGCCACGACACTCCAAGTTCTCCAAAATTGTATCATTAATCGGTTTGGTGATAATTCGGACGTGTGAGATTGGACATGCATCTTCCTGGTCGAGACTCTCATACTCAAGAACAAGTCTGTAAGCTTTCTCCTCCTGTTTCAAACGCATAAATAATGAAGCACTTGACCTTCCGCCAACCGAAAACCCGATCGGCTTTTTATTATCCTTATCATCATTATTGAAAATGAAAGCCCGCACCTGATTCTTAGGGTTGTAGGTGTGAATTTGTATACGCACCACACTATCCTGCTCAACGACAAGGTCCATAGAGTCAGACGGCTTTGTTTGTACGAGAATCTTATATTACTAATCGAATCCAGTTCCGCCAATAGGAAGTTCACCTGGTAAATCATCATGCATGCAACTTGAAAGCTAACTTGTGTCACCAACTTCGTCTAACAGATTGGAGTCACGTGACGACTATTAAATAAGTTAACCAAGACCACCACCAAACATAAGGCTCATTAAGTCAAGTGGACCACCTTGGAATGTCTTGGTTTAACCTTTAGTTGCTGCTGAGATAAGATATGTGTATCGAAGGTGCAAGCAGGTTTCTGGAAGCAAATTCGATCCCAGATCAACACGGTACTTGCCCGAGAGACCGCTGGCTATAAACACAGACCTTGTGCTTGTCAAAGTTTGGATACCGATGGCATATGTTCCTGATTCGACTACAGCAAAAAGTTGAACAACACCATCTTGCGGACTCGAGTAAAGAGCTGCTTGCTTAAATCCAGAGGTTTGGGGATCATATTTCGACAGAGTAACGCCGAGGATACCAGCAAGTCGCTGATCATGCTACACCGAGAAGTAGAAAAGGAAAGGACCTTCGCCATTCGTCTTCAGGTCAATGTAAGCCACATCTGGCGTGTTTTCAGATATTGGATAGGCCAAGTTACCCTCCTTAACTTAGTCGAATGTCATGTGCTCTTACATATATTGAGTATTGAGGCACTCTTCGCCGATTGGGAAACCTGTGTGAGTTCTATTCAGTGGGCTAACTTACAAAGCGATGTCAAAGGCTTCGCATCTAGGAGCCTCGTGGGTGTGGCCTCCAGCCTGTTCCCATGCCAATACTCGAATGAGATGCGCACCCTCACTTAGGAATTCCCTGAACTGAATGACGCCTCTATGACTGAAACCACCATCCTGCTTCAAAAATGTCTCGTCATCCTTATTGAGGTCTTTTGTTGTCACCACTGTTTGATGCGTGCCTTTGACCGTCTCGAGAGACGCTTCAGCCTTCAAGCCTTCAGGTACCTCGAAATAGAAAGTGACCAGTGAAGGGAATGGTAGGTTGAACTTGATAGAAGTGCCTTCAAGTACATCGGCAAGTCTGTACTTACCAAAGTGATTCAAAGTGTTTCCTGAAAGTGGACTGATAAAGCCTGGTCCATTGAAAATGTCAGGAATCTATCGATGATTGCACATTTCAACTTCTTCTACGACATGTGTGAAATCGGAAGCGCCACCAATCTCAGACTCTTCAAGTAGGACATCAAGGCCAAACTTGAAACTGTGCTATCCTTATGGTAACGATGTGCTGTCCTGGTTAGGATGTACAACGAGGCGATACTTTCCTGGAACAAGGGGTGCTGGTCCAAGGGTGTTTGCATATTTACCAAAGCTTGACCTTGCAACAATTTCTGACATTTCAATATCGTCTAACCTATACAGTGCCAGGAAAAGATCGTATTGTGCCTGCATTACGAAAATCTATGCAAATATTTGCGATGCATGCTCACTGACTTCGAACTCGATGCCCTTCATGAAGTTATTGTCAGATGATTCACCGGTTTGGAATGTGCCCTGGTACACGGTTTTGCTCTTAGGGATAAAAGGAGCGAGGGATGCGACTTTAAAAGTTCTCATAACGGCATTAGAGCCTTAGATAAATGAGCTCTCTTTTAATCCTGGAACCTTTGGTTTGATTCGCTTGATCTCATCAAAGTTTTCTGGGAAATTATGCGCCCTAACTTCATCCAAGTCCTTGGTATTCTCCGTAATCATGATCTTTATTTTGGCTTGCACAACTGCAGCTGCATCTCTGTTTTTGATTACGATGCGGTATTCTTTGTTTGCAGACAAGTCGCCTGAGGCCAATGCAAGGAACGATACGCCCTCCTCCCAATCATCAAAGTATCGTGAGCTATGAGGACGATTCAACTTTTCTATTGGGACACTCTGCTTGCTTGTCGTTCCATCAGGTAATTTGTACTCATCTGTAATATTTACCCGATTAACTTCGTACAATTTAATGTCAAGTTGATCGCCCTTGCCATCAGCATCAATGATCTGAATATCAAGGAATGGATGTGAATCATCTGATTCCTCCGAGAGTGTGAAAGTGAATTCAACTGTCTCCTGTGGCTGTAACTTGGTCATTGGAATTACTGTAAGCATTTGGCCGAAGTTGCGACCTTCTGGGCCTAGAAGACCGAACAAGTTTAGAGAATTCGCAATCATAGCATGATTCTTTAGGACAGTAGACGTGACTGAGTACAACTAGAACTCAAAGCATACAGGTGCGTAAGCTGTGGTATCACCGCTAACACCTGGCAATTTAGCAATGACCAAGAACGTGTAATCGCCATGCTCGAGATCAGTGACCAATCGGCGCGCTCCCTTAAACTTTGTCATGTCTGACTTCTGCATGTATGTGTTGGCTCCATTCTTTAACTCTCCGGCATCCTTTGACTCAATAAGCAGTTCAAGGTCATAGAACTGGGCATCGTAGAATACTTCAAACAGTATTTGTCTATGGTGGCCCTCAGGAATCGTAAAGTCGCGTCGCGTCACAACGTGACTCTGCGCCTTAGATTACATCCTAGCATCAAGTGGATAATGGAACTCCCATTTTGGTTCCATTCTGTGCTCCATATCGTCATTTACCTCGCTTGATAACGAGTTGAAGAAATTTACAATCCGTTGCTCACTTTCTTTAGTCAATTTGTTCAACTCTACCTTATCATTGTGCTCGTTTACAATCTTGTTGGCTTGCTCCGTATTCATCATTGCGATTTTGAAATGCGTGTTAGGACAATCATAGAAGCTGGTCAGCGAGAGGATGGAGCTGGTGTAATCCATGACCAGGACGTACGATTTGCCTTTGCTTACGGTGGCGTAGAGCAGCTCGTTGTTGCCGACTTGTGAGCTATGAATTGGACATTTACTCGAGTCCATATGCAGCTTCCAGTCGTTGTCGTCGTCTTGACTGCTTTCGCAGAGGCTCATTCTCATATTGACACCATACGCCTACTTGGCCGAAACTTTCATGAGCATATCCTGCTCTGGCTACAAAACCAAATGCTAGGTGTTGTTGACAACATTCAACAAGATATCCTCTTCAAATACAAATCTTTTTCCATCGCGTCCATCAATGAATCTGTGCTGGATAAATGTATCAACCAAATAGAGCTTATCAGAGCACATGACTCGTTCCTCATTTTGAACAATTGGCGTTGCTGTGAGCTCGAAACTGAAGGGCACGTTTTTGAGACCAGCATCCGAAGTGAGCCAGTTTCTCACATCGTTCTCTTGCTGATCAAAAATAATTAACTCATACTCACCTGCAGTCAATATGACATCAATATTCAACTCATTTTTGCCAATTTGTGATGACTCGATGCAGGAGTGATCGTACAGGCATGATAGTGGGTCGTAAATATATTCAGCATCGGCGCCTCCTGGATTAATGCGCCTGATAAGTGCCTTCATCTGGGCTGACACGGCAAAATCAAGAGAGAGCGTCAGATCGAACAACACGGTAAGAGGCTCATTTTGCGCACCAACTACCTTGAACTTCTTCTCGAAGATCGTGTTTAGATCTTGAGGACTCTGGCCTGGCAGAGAATAGTGATAGTGCTCCTTTTAGCAGTAGAGACCGTTCTCGCCGCGTTCCAGGTCGACATTTGTGTTGTCGAGCATTTTGAAATCGCATTTTCTTGTCAACTATTAAATGTCTTGCTCCTCATTATCAGGAATAGCCAGGTGCTGTTTGACACGTGATCTCAGAAGCTCTTTCGAAATGATGACGAGCTCCTGAACCACAAACGGCTTGCTGCAGCTGACTGAGCCCATGTGCGATCCAGCAATGGCTCTGTGCACAAATGTACCTCTCACTGGACTTTTTTCGAAGAATTCGTACTGGATGACGTAAGTATGCTTCGACGAAATGTGAATGGAGTCAAGGTGCACGTTCCTCTCGTCGGAGTCCTCGGTGGACCCGTCGACGACGACGCGCTTCGATTCCTCCTCTATCACGCTCACCCG
>Ga0256412_1000148_pt1 | contig 10897 bp, 9 predicted proteins | sample WCR_74metaT_FD_190055 | JGI IMG/M metagenome (GOLD analysis project Ga0256412, IMG submission 190055) | Metatranscriptome of seawater microbial communities from Monterey Bay, California, United States - WCR_74 (Metagenome Metatranscriptome) | ecosystem: Environmental > Aquatic > Marine > Coastal ...
AGTAGCTGCATATATAATCCATCTTGCTTCACGCAATAATTGAGTAATATGTCTTGGTGGTGGGCATAGCTTTTCTTGTAGTTGAGCTGAGCGCGGAGAAACCTCTTTTTTTTTATTCATAAATGATTGTCATTATTTCCTGGATTACTTTTCTAATTTCCGCATATATAGGAATATATTTCCTAATAAACTGCTTTATAAACCTTGATAATCCTAGCATTATCTATGTACTATCTGAGAATATTAACTAGCGTCCACGGTCAATTTTTCAATATTACTAGCTATTTTAGATATATAATAATTATGACTAAACCTTTGAAACATTCTAACGTCCTTATTCTTGGATCCGGCCCCGCTGGTTACAGTGCCGCTGTTTATGCTGCGCGCGCTAATCTAAAGCCATTATTGGTCACTGGCATGGCACAAGGTGGTCAATTAATGACCACTACCAGCGTTGAGAATTGGCCTGGTGATCCGTATGGTGTACAAGGTCCTGAGCTAATGGAGCGCTTGCTCAACCACGCGAGAGAATTTAATACAGAGATCATCTATGACCATATCCACACTGCTAAGTTGTTAGAAACTCCATTTAGACTAATTGGTGACTACAATGAATACACTTGCGATGCCTTAATAATTGCTACTGGTGCTTCAGCACAGTACCTTGGTTTGCCCTCAGAAAAGAATTTTATGGGTAAAGGCGTATCAGCTTGTGCAACTTGTGATGGTTTTTTTTATCGAGATCAGGAGGTTGCAGTCATTGGTGGAGGTAATGCTGCAGTAGAAGAGGCGCTTTATTTATCTAATATCGCCACTACTACCACTTTAATACATCGCCGGGATCAACTCCGTGCTGAACCTATTCTAGTCGATCGTCTTAATGCTAAAGTTGCTGAAGGTAAGGTGCTTGTCAAGTATAATCATACACTGGAAGAAATTATTGGAGATGACACTGGGGTAACCGCTATAAAAATTAAGTCAACAAATCCCGGTCATAATACTACGATAATTAAATTAAGCGGCGTCTTCATTGCTATAGGCCATAAGCCAAATACCGAAATTTTTAATGGTCAACTCAAAATGTACAATGGGTATATTACGACTAAGGCAGGTCTAGAAGGGCTAGCTACTGCTACAAACATACCAGGGGTATTTGCTGCTGGTGATGTTCAAGATCGTATATACCGGCAGGCTATTACCAGCGCTGGAACTGGCTGTATGGCAGCTCTGGATGCACAACGTTTTCTAGAATTTTTATATACTACCAGCCTTTAACAGAAGAGCTAGTATTACTTTTAGAAAAGATATCTTATGGCACCGTTACCCATTAAAAATTTTAATGCTCTTCACTCGTTGCGCAGTAAAATTAAGACACAAGAAAATTTACTACTCACCGACATTCAACCTCAACTCGATGTCAACATCTTTCGAAAAAATATCCATGATGTAACACCTCTATTAGTATCGAACAAGTTTTTACATAGCTTACCAATGCCAGTCATACATAAGCATACGATAAATGAAGAGGAATCTCCTGTAGAGCTAAAATCTCAAAAATATGGGACTAAGTTAGAATCTAGTTTTACGCGAAATGGGATAGGAAATAATGTCATACGTAAATTAAAGCGTGGTCATTGGAAGGCTCATGCAATTGATCTACATGGTTTAAAATGCGAAGAAGCCCATAAAATACTAGTAGAATTTATGTATAAAGCGAAAGAATACAGGTGGCACTGTATATGTATCATTCATGGTAAAGGCATTGGATCAGTGAACAAAGAATCAGTACTAAGGCCTATGGTTTACAATTGGCTAATGAAGAAAGAAGATGTCTTAGCTTTTTGCCACCCTAACGATACCAAAGGCGGTTCAGGAGCATTGCTAGTTCTCCTGAAAAAACCAGAGGACCTGAGGACTCTTTGAAATTATCAAATTTTTAGTATCCATTCGTGAATGGGGTCATTTTTGAAACGCCATTCACGTTTAGGACCTGCCATTACATTCAAGTAGTAGCTATCGTAGCCATACGGTGATACTACTGGATGATACCCACGTGGAACCATAACAACATCATGATTTTCAACTGCCATTGCCTCATCAAGTGAACGATCGTCCGTATATACGCGCTGAAATGCAAAACCTTGGGATGGATTCAAGCGATGATAGTAAGTTTCTTCGAGAAAACTTTCATGAGGTAAATTGTCAGTATCATGCTTGTGTGGCGGATAACTGGAAGAATGTCCAGCTGGAGTCATGACTTCCACCACTAACAAATGATCAGCTGGATCATCCTGCGGTAGAATATCGCAGATACGACGCATATTATTCCCTACCCCACGAACCGAGCGCTTAATTTTAGAGGGTTCAATAAGACGAGCTTTATTATCTCCATAGCTAGGGGCGCTACAGATGGCAATCTCAGAATTACAGTGTGCACTGACAGCAACTGTATGATCATGTGGCAAATATACAGCATACGGAGAAATTTGGTCGAATACACTTTGTCGCTCGCCGATTTCTTTCCAATTATTATCGCCAGTCTTTACACTAACCACTCCACACAAGACAACGATGCAAATTTCGCGCTTCTCTGTATCAAGGGAAATCATCTCTCCTTTGGATAAACGATAAGCAGAAAATCCTACAAAGTTCCATTTAGCTACTTCTGGTGTGATTGTAACGATCTCTTTTCCTGTTTGAAATCCCTTAATGAGTAAGCTCATATAATTTTCCCATTGCTTTCAATAGTTTGAGATGAACCTACCAGATTATATAAGTGATCATATCCCATTTTAGCATACTGGTAACTAGGGGCTACAACTGGATCCTGTTCTGCCTCAACTACTAACCAACCGTTATAGTCATATTGAGATAACAGACATATTAGGTTACTAAAATCTATGGCGCCATCACCTGGTACAGTAAATACTCCATTAATAACTGACTGTAAGAAACTCCATCCTCTATTTTGCGCCATTTTCATAACCGATAGACGAACATCTTTACAATGAATATGACAAATCCGATGTATATGCTGCTTTAATACTACTAAAGGATCGCCACCAGCGAACATAATATGGCCGCTATCAAATAACAAGCCAACTTCATGACCGGTTAATGACATAAGTCGTTCAATATCAAACGGGGTCTCAACGTAGGCTCCCATGTGATGATGATAGGCTAAACGGACGCCGTGCGACAGTGTGAAACGCGCAAAATTAGTTAATTTATCTGAATATTTTTTCCATTCTAGTTCATTCAAGAAACGTGGGCGTTTATATAAGGGATCTGAAGAGCCCTGGATAGAATTAGTCACTTCACCGTAAACCATAACTTTGGAACCGTTACTTGCCAGTAACTTTAGATGAGGTTTAACAGCAGCAATTTCTTCTTCAAGAGAACTATTACTGGCCAAATGTCCAGAATACCAACCTGATACACACTCTAGTTCATATTTTCTTAATACATCATCTAGTAGTATAGGATCCCTAGGAAATTTATTTCCTAGTTCAAAGCCTTGGTAGCCAATTTTTTTTCCTTCCATTAAGGCTTGTTCTAATGAAATTTCTCCTCCTAGTGATGGTAGATCATCATTCGTCCAGGAGATTGGGTTCACGCCGATTTTTACGTTAAATGTCATGGTATCTCTTGTAAATCTTACACTTTTTGGCTAAGACGAGCTCGCTCATATTCAGTCCTTGCAGTTTGTACCTGCTTGCGTTGTGATACTTCCGGTATCACAACCTCCCACCAGCATCCTCCCTCTTCAGTAGTACGAGCTGCATCCGTAGCTATGCATAAAAGATAAGTACGATTAGCAACCCGTGCTCGTTTTAAGCCATCTTCTAGCTGGGAAATAGTTTTAACATTTTCTGCTAACGCACCTAAAGATTTTGCGTGCGCTGCGAAATCTATAGATGGTGCTCCATGGGGGCCTTGCAAACAGTCTTTGAGCATGTTATTGAACGGTTCTCCACCGCAATTCTGTTGCAATCGATTAATACAACCATAGCCACGATTATCTAGCACTATAATTATTAGTTTATGATCCAGCATAACAGAGGTAGCAATTTCTGAATTCATCATAAGATAGCTACCGTCACCAACCATGGCTATTACATCTCGATCTGGATGTGCCATTTTCACACCTAAAGCACCAGCAATTTCATAGCCCATGCACGAGTAGCCATATTCAACATGGTACCCACCTGGTACTGAAACACGCCACAATTTGTGGAGCTCAGAAGGTAAAGTACCAGCAGCACAGACCACAATATCATTTGTAGTCGAGTGAATTCCAGAGCGCTGTACTGCACCAATTATCTCACCATCGTAGGGGATAAATGATGTGTCTTCCGCAGGCAGTCTAGTAATATTTTCCACAGTCTTACGCCAAAGAGTAGCTTTTTCTAGTGCCAGGTTACGCCAGCTAATGCTAGCCTGCCAACTTTTTAGCGAATGCGATAGTGCTGTTAGTCCCAATGATGCATCAGATAGTATGGGCAGTCCCCTCCACTTAATAACATCAATTGGATTAACATTAATACTTAGTAATTTTGACCGATTAAAGAGGGAATGAGATCCAGTTGTAAAATCTTGCAATCTTGTCCCTACCGCTATGATGACATCAGCTTCTTGCGCTAAGAAGTTTGCAGCTGGGGAGCCAGTAACCCCGATTGCACCAAGTTGTAAGGCATGATCCCAAGCCAGGGTACCTTTACCAGCTTGGGTTTCAGCTACTGGTATTGCATGTTTCTCAGAAAAGCAACGAAGCGTTTCAGTAGCCTTGCTATAGAGCACTCCACCACCTGCAATGAGTAAAGGCCGCTTTGAATTTTTTAATAATACTACAGCCTCTTCTAATTCGTGGGCTACTGGACTTTGCGAACGAAATTTAATAACTTGTGGTTCAAAAAAATCGATCGGGTAATCATAGGCCATGGCTTGTACATCTTGAGGCAAAGCTAAAGTTACTGGACCACACTGCGCTTCATCAATCAACACCTGAATAGCACGCGGCAAAGTTGTTAATAGCTGTTCAGGACAATAAATGCGGTCAAAATAGCGAGATAAAGGTTTAAAAGAGTCATTAACAGATATGCTACTATCCTGAAAGTCCTCTATTTGTTGCAAAACTGGATCAGGTCGCCGCGAAACAAAAGTATCACCTGGTAAAAATAGCACTGGTAGACGATTGACATGAGCAAGTGCTGATGCAGTTAATAGATTAGTTGCACCTGGGCCAATAGAACTTGTGACCGCCATCATACGCCGTCTCATATGAGCCTTAGCATAGGCAATTGCAGCGTGTCCCATAGCTTGCTCATTGTGCGCACGATACGTTGGTATCTGACTAGAGTGCTGATGTAAAGCTTCGCCTAAACTAGCTACATTACCATGCCCAAAAATGGCGAATACCCCGCCAAAAAGAGGTTGGAAACCATTATCTGTATCTACTTGTAAAGCGGAAATATAACGTACTAGTGCTTGTGCCATTGTAAGTCGTATAGTTCTTCTAACTATATTCATGCCAGTTCCTTTAAAATTTATGAAAGATACTAACGTCGGCTCCTTTGCCAAATGTTGATTAGTTCTTCGAAAATAGCACGTACTCGCTGTATAAGCTCATCATCATCTATTTGGTTTTTTAGCCACATTTTTGAAGGCTCACTAAATATAGTACGACCTACCATAAAACCACGGCATACCTTGCTGTAGCGTGCTGCTCTAAAAGCCTCTGCCAATTTTTCTACTGGAGCTGCCAAACCTAATAAGACAACACCACGACAGTATGGATCACGTTCAATAATAAGATGGTCAATCATGTCCCACTGCTGAATTGACATAGATTCTAGTTTCCACCACTCAGGATATATCCCCAAATTGTATAAGCGCTTTATACAGCGTAGTACTGTGTCATCATGCTGCGGCATACTCTTTGGAGGAATAATCTCTAGTAATAACTCGTGGCCGCTGACTTGAACTGCATTATATAAGCTCTGGACCTGAGATTCTTGCTCCAAACGTTTTTCTATAGTGTCGTCTGGATGGAACTTTATTAGACACTTTACTACATGCTCTTTAGGCCAACTTAGTAAATGAGATCCTATCGACCGTCCATAGTCAAATTCTAAAGGATTAGATAATGGTAGTTCAACAGCTCGGCCTATCCACCATCCACGGCCAGTCGCAGCATTTAATGCGTCTTGGCCGTAACGATCATCAGATAAAATCCCGATTTTTCCACGTAGGCCTAGTACATTTTCAGTAATGATAACTGCTTGGACTAGTAATTTTTTAAGCAGGTACAAGCGCTCTTCACCAACACCAGATTCTTGCGCTAGATCGAAGAATTGATTTCTATGGTCAAAAGCAAATACATTTAACTCATCCCAAGTCCTGCGTGGTACTGTTACTCGGTGCAAACGTTGTAGATTTAGATCCTGATCTGGTCTCTTGCCACCATTTTTGTTAAGAAAATAATCTAATTCAACAGGAGTTGGCATAGCTGGAGAACAACCATGACGGGATACTACTAAAGCGCCACAAGCATTTGCGTAGCGGCAGCAATTTTCATCGTCTTCATCGTTTAACCAACCTTTCAAAAATCCAGATAAAAATGCGTCACCAGCTCCTAGCACATTAAGAACCTCAACTTGTATACCTTTATAGTTGAAACAATCATCTAGGGAGTTAGGAATTTTGCCACGAATTATGCAACACCCTAATGGTCCACGCTTTACAACGAGCATTGCCTGGCTAACTGAACGTACAGCTTGAAGTGAAGCTATTATGTTCTGTCCACCGCCAGCAATCATAAATTCTTCTTCAGTACCTACTACCAAGTCAAATTTTGGTAATATTCCCTTTAAGTGGGCGGTCACATTATGGTTTTTAACAAACCGAGTCTCTCCATCACCTTTCTGCGTTAGCCCCCATAAAACAGGCCGGTAGTCAATATCTAATATTGTGCGAACATTATTGCGCCGAGCATACTCAAGCGCTAGGCTACTACTATGATGTACTTTTTCTCTAGAGAAATGGGTACCAGTAATTAGTAACGATTTACTTGAGGCAATAAATCTTTCATCAATATCTCCTTCTTCCAGTGCCATGTCAGCACAGTTTTCACGATAAAAAATCAGCGGGAAAGTTTCTTTATCTTTTAAACCAAGCATGGCCAGAGCTGTCAGTCGTTCCGGGTCAATTTTAATATGGCTTATATTGCAGCCTTCTCTAGCTAGAGTTTCAGTTAAGAATTGGCCATTATGTTCGTTTCCAACTCGTGCTAACATAGCCGACTTCATGCCTAATCTGGCACATCCAAAGGCGATATTAGCTGAAGAACCGCCTAAGTATTTTGCAAAACTAGTAGCATCTGATAAAGGCGCACCAACTTGTTGTGCGTAGAGATCTACAGCTAACCGCCCTATACAGATCACATCTAAGCTGCGATCTGAAGCGAATAGATTACTTTTATATGGCATGACTATTTTCTTTCAAAGCTTTATATGCTCTAGCTGGTTCATCAATGTTTGCATTTCTGTACCACCTGCCATCATTTCTAGAACTTCATCTTTACTTACATCTTTTTTTGTGAATGTGCCCATAGATTTTCCACGGTTAAGTAGGGTAAAAGAATCTCCAATGGGATATGCATGGTGTACATTGTGTGTGATAAATATAACTGAAATACCACGGTCACGCGCCTTATGGATTAATCTCAGTACATTGAAAGACTGTTTAACCCCAAGTGCCGCTGTCGGTTCATCAAGAATCAGTACGGAAGCACCAAAGTGGATAGCCCTAGCAATTGCTAGACATTGTTTCTCACCGCCTGACATAGTACCTATTGCATGATGAGGATTTCTAACCATAATACCCATTTCAGCTAATTTTTGACTTGCTGTCTTAGCTGCATAATTAATATCCATAATCGAGAAACCAAATATTTTCTTAGTAGGTTCACGACCCATAAAAAAATTTCTTGCTACTGAAAGTAATGGTACGAGTGCTAAGTCTTGGTAAACAGTTGCTACGCCAACATCTAGTGCTTCTTTTGGTGAATTAAAAGAAACTGGTTTTCCATCGACCAAATATCTTCCCTCAGACGGCTGGTACACTCCTGCTAATGTTTTTATCAAGGTTGACTTCCCAGCGCCATTATCCCCAAGTAAACAGTGTACCTCCCCCTTTTTTAAATTTAGAGTTACATTCTGTAATGCAATAACTGAGCCAAAATATTTACTCACATTCTCTAGGGCTAAAATGATATTGCTCATTATGACCTTGCCTCCGTTACACGACGACGGATATAGTTGTTAAACAGGACTGCTATAAGCAGCATCATTCCAAGAAATACACGAAACCAATCAGAGTTAAGATTAGTATATGTTATTCCAATTTGTACTACCCCGAAAATTAAGGCACCGAAGGATGCACCTATCACAGATCCATAGCCTCCAGTCAGTAAAGAACCACCAATAACAGCTGCTATAATAGCCTCAAATTCTTTTTGTAAACCACGATCAGCAGCGGCTGATCCAACATCAGCAACTTGAAGGACTGCAAATAAGCAAGCGCAGAAGGCAGCAAACATAAATAGTGAAGTCTTAACCAGTTTTACTGGGACACCAACATTTTTAGCAGCATTAGCGTCACCACCTGCAGCAAAAACCCAATTTCCAAAATTAGTTCGGGCTAAAATGAAGCTGGTTACTAGTGTTAGTCCTATCCACCAAATAATGACTTTAGGTATACCTGCCACAAATGGTTGGCCGTCTTCCATAGTATTTATCCAGCCGTGGTTACCCATCCAGAAAAATAGTACTTTACCCACATCCCCGGTAAACAATAGGCTTCCTAACCAATCTTTTTCTGCTAAATCGCTAACGCCACTAACGATAGTACGATTAGCGAACATTATAGATAGTGCTAATGTTAGTCCGCGTAATATGAATAAAAATGCTAGCGTAACTATGAAGGACGGTAGTTTAGTTCTCAACACAAGATAACCATTCAACCAACCCAATGCCATGGATCCAGAAAAAGCAAATAATGTTGCGAGCCAAAATGGCCATTGGAAATAGATAGTAGGAATTGCCAACATCATGCCTGAAAAACCAATCATAGAACCGATAGATAAATCAAACTCCCCAGCAATCATTAGCATGCATGCACCGATTGAGATTAGACCTAAGTATGCTGCTACCTGCATCCAATTAACTATACCATCTAGATTAAACATACCAGAATCACCTGCAAAGATTCCAAATATGGTAAAAACCAAGATAACCCCAGCTAAAGGGGCAAATTCTGGACGTCCTAGGAGGCGTTTTAGAAAGCTCTCTTTTCTAAGACGCTCATCCTCTTGCCCTACTCCTCCTAATTTTTCTTCTTCAATACTAGTTACAGCTTGTATATCGATTAAATTCATGACCATCTCTTTTTTTCCTATATTTGCTGTACTCTACTCGCATTAACCTGGTAGAGTAGAGAGAAATTACATACTCGCATCACAGCTGAAGCTACATCGACCTAATAATATTTTTAATATCCTACTATGCTGAATTACTAAGTTACCGGTATTGGCCAGCATATTTTATTACTTTCTCAAGATTATCTTTGGTAATATATATTGGACCAGAGCTGATATTTCTAGATCCATAGAGTGGTACGAGACCATACTCAGATAACCTAGACTGAAATTTTAGATTATTTCTCAAAGCAGTCTGTGCTAAAGAGATATTATTTATCTTCTTTTGCTGCATAATAGCTAATACTGCTACCGGAATATATCCTTGAAGATAAGGCTGTTGATCAATCGCAAATTTTATTGAACCATCTTTAATACCTTTTGCAACCTCTTCTGATAAATCGAATGTTGCAAACCACGTCTTTCCTTTTAAACCCATTTTTTGTAGTGCACGTAGGCTTGGAGATGCAGAATCAGGACCGAGGGCTAATACTGCCTGAGTTTTAGGATGATTTCTCATGTAGGCCCTTACCTTACTTTCTATGCTAATTGGATCCTGGCCTGTATCAATTGTTGATTGCCTATAGTCTACATTTATTGCTTCACCAAAACCTCGGCAACGTTCGAAAGAAGATGGGCTAGTTGCATAATGATTAACACATAGAAAGGATCTAATACCAGCCTCCTTAGCTTTTACACCTGCAGCTCTCCCGGCGCTATATTCTGGCTGACCAATGTTCATGATTGCACCAAGCTTTTTGCTTTGTTGTTCAGTACTAGAATTGATGGTTATTAATGGAATATTTTTTGCGGTGATACGTTTTATATATTTCTTTAGCACGCTAAAATCAGCGACGCTAGCTATAACCCCATCGTACTGGCGTGCCGCTGCTTGTTCAATTAAGCGTGACATATCAACTAAGTCTCCGCTAGGTGTATTACGATAATCAACGGTAACGTCAAAATCTTCACCAGCCTGTTTAATAGCATTCTTGACTGGATTCCACCAAGAATCAGAATCTGTTGCGTGGCTAATTAAAACAAACTTTTTATTTATTCCATAACTGTTTCTCATGAAATTAAAGTTCATAACTAGAGCAACTAATATAAATGCTGTCCTAGCCAATTCTTTGTATCTAAGTCGTTGCATAGTTGTTCTTCCTATTACTATACCTACTAAGCTTCGGTATTTACTAAAAGATTTATTGTTGTAGATGACTAGTGAACGTAAAAACTAACATTAAAACAATTGAAGTCGGCGTGCAATATTTTTTTCAATTTAATTTTAATTAAAATTAAAATTTCACTTACGGGATACTGTGCATAAAAAATATTCTTGCAATCAAAAAACTATGCAATCTAAAAAGAATCTCATGGCCGATACTCCGACTATTAATCAATTGATGTTGCAGATTGTTGACC
>Ga0256412_1000151_pt1 | contig 10832 bp, 9 predicted proteins | sample WCR_74metaT_FD_190055 | JGI IMG/M metagenome (GOLD analysis project Ga0256412, IMG submission 190055) | Metatranscriptome of seawater microbial communities from Monterey Bay, California, United States - WCR_74 (Metagenome Metatranscriptome) | ecosystem: Environmental > Aquatic > Marine > Coastal ...
GGTCGTCTAATAATTTTTTAGGTGTGAGCTACATATTTTTCTCATATCTCCACTAATTTACTACTTGGTAAATTGTGTTTTTTAGATAAAAAATATAGAGAAAATTTAATATAGGAGGTAATAAAAATATAAATTCTGCAATTTTTTCTCTGAATTTCTTACTTAACCGTAATCAAAATTACAGTAAGCTTGCGTTTGGCCAACAATTTTTCAGGTCAGTACATAATTCGTGATCACAAGCGACACTGATTAAGAATATTATCTAGAATCATGCTAATAATATTATTCCAAATAATATATAAGTAGAAAATACTTTTTGACAAAAAATCAACTATACAAAAAGAGAAAGCTAAAAAATAGAATGAGTAATCCATCACCTAAGTTAAATAATGTACCAATTTATCGAATTTCTCCTAGTATTCTTTCTGCCGACTGTTCTCGCTTAGGTGAGGAGGTCCGAGATGTTGTGCGCGATGGTGCTAATATGATTCACTTCGATGTAATGGACAATCATTACGTACCTAACCTGACTATGGGGCCTCTAGTATTAGAGGCAATAAGACCACATGTCCAAGTGCCAATCGATGTACATCTGATGGTCAAGCCTGTTGATCGCATTATTCCTGACTTCGCTAAAGCTGGTGCTGATATTATCACTTTCCATCCTGAGGCATCAAATCATGTTGATCGTTCACTAAAACTCATACGCGATCAAGGCTGTAAAGCTGGATTAGTATTTAATCCAGCAACATCCTTTTTTCATCTCGATCACGTAATGGATAAAGTTGACATGATTTTAATCATGTCTGTTAACCCTGGTTTTGGAGGCCAGAGTTTTATGCCAGAATCTCTAAAAAAAATATCAGAAGCGAGGCGACGAATTGACGCTTCGGGACAAAAAATTATATTAGCAGTCGATGGAGGAGTTAAAGTCGATAACGTTGCAGCTATTGCGAAGGCTGGCGCAGACACTTTTGTCATTGGCTCAGCCATATTCGGTAAACCTAGCTACAAGCTAGTAATCGATACCATAAGAACCCAGTTAGAAAACGTTAAATACTGTAGAAAAAATTGATCAAGAAGAATCATAATTGCCTTCGTGCACTCCAACAAAATTTTTGGGTTACTAAACTCTCTCCGAGTACATTAAGTAATTAAAATCATCAACCTATATTCATAGCATCGTATGGAGTAGTCTAATGTTTATAATGATAGATAATTACGACTCTTTTACTTACAATTTAGTACAATATTTCAACGAACTTGGTAAAGATGTGGTTGTTTTTCGTAATGACGAAGTAACAATTGAGAAAATACAAGGTCTAAAACCAGATCATATTTGTATATCCCCAGGCCCTGGAAAGCCTAGAGGTGCTGGGATATGTATAGATCTAGTAAGAGCTCTCTCGAAAAAATCTCCTATGCTTGGTATTTGCCTTGGCCACCAGGTGATAGGCGAAGGATTTGGAGGTAGAGTAGTTAGTGCGAGAAAAATTATGCACGGAAAAACGTCATTTATTTTTCACGATGGTATTGGCTTATTCAAAAATTTACCTAGCCCATTTAAAGCAGTCCGATATCATTCACTAATTATAGAAAAACACTCAATCCCAAGCTGCCTAGAAATTACAGCATGGACCCAAGATGGGGAAATTATGGGTATACGTCATAAACATTATGATGTTGAGGGTGTGCAGTTCCATCCTGAGTCGATATTGTCAGAACACGGGCATATGCTACTACATAACTTCATCAGTAAAATTCCTTTGACGAAACCCTAATAATGGTATTGTATTTCATCTTACTAGATTCGTTATGGAAGCCAGACATGATATGCCTTATATTATGATGTACGATTGGGAAAAGTACTACACTTTAGATTTTCTTAATGATATTTTGTTCTCCAAACGGGTTTATGATATTTCCTTCTAAGTCACTCTCCCATTTTGCTATTACTGAGGTAGCGATACCATTTCCCAGGACGTTAGTAGCTGTACGTCCCATATCTAGAAACTGATCAATGCCAATGATTAGTAAAATACCAGCTTCTGGTAAATGAAACATTGGCAAAGCGGCAGCTACTACCACTAGGGAGCCTCGAGGAACACCTGCCATTCCTTTGCTACTGACCATTAATACCAAAAGCATAATTAGCTGTTGCGTAAAAGGAATGTCAATATTGTATGCTTGAGCTATGAAGATAGTGGCAAAAGCCTGGTACATCATGGAACCACCAAGATTAAATGAGTATCCAAGTGGCAGCACAAAGGATGTGATTTTACTATTAACACCAAATTTACCCAACTGTTCCATGATTCTTGGATAGGCAGCTTCGCTACTAGCAGTGGAAAAAGCCATTATTATGGGACTTTTTAATAAACGTATTAGAGTGAAAATTGAGCGACGCAAAACAATATAACCAATTCCAAATAGGCATACCCATAGGGCAGCCAACCCGGCGTAAAATCCTAATAAAAGACTTCCGTAAGTTGCCAATATACCAAAACCATGCTCCGTAATTACGGCAGCAATCGAACCAAATATTCCAATTGGAGCGAGACGCATGACGTAATCAGTAACTTTCAGCATAGAATGAACTAATCCATCTATAGCAGTAGTGACGATTCTTCCAGGCTCGCCTTTAACAGAAGACAATCCAAATCCGAAAAGAAGTGAAAATACTAAAATCTGTAGAACCTCATTTTTTGCCATTGCATCAAAAAAGCTACTAGGAATAAGGTGAGAAACAAAATCTTTCAGGTTAAGACCATTGGTACTAATATTGGTATCCACTACCATTGTTGGAAGGGAAATATTAAGCCCAGAACCAACTTGCAGTGCGTTAACAAAAAACATGCCTAGTGCAAGAGATAGTAAAGAGACCACCACAAAACATCCAAGGGAGCGAATACCAATACGACCAACTGAACTGCTATCTTTCATGCCAGCAATACCAGATACCAGTGTACCAAATACTAAGGGCGCTATAACCACCTTTACAAGTCGGAGAAAAATATCAGTTAAGATAGAGAAGTAACTGGCAATCTCTTTTGCTATCACTTTATTTGATGCAAATTCATGGCAAATATACCCAGCCATAATCCCAAGCAACATAGCTACTATGATCCAAGTTGTTGTACTAATTTTTCTCATTGATATATTCCGCCATTATATAAAAACTGTCTTTCACAGTATGTTGATATCCTAGTTTTTGATTGTTAAAAAAATGCCTTTCTGTTAGAGTTAAGTGACAATAGTTACGATAAGAAAAGAAACTTTCAGCATCAAGATTACAAAAAACTAAACTTTATTGCTAAGCACGATAAACGCGCAATAGTAGCATACTAAAACTGGTCGCTATTCAATAAAAACCAATACTTATACAAATTTGAAAGCTTAACTTTTTCTCAAGATACGCCTTACCCTAGTTAGCTCTAGCATATTTTCGTAATTCTCTCGCTGGTAAATTTTACGAAGAAATAGATTATAGGTCAGAAAAGATTGCTTTTCACACAGTCGAGTGTAAGGCATCCTCATCATAAGTGCCTACTAAACTCTGTATTGTGCGTTTGCGTATCTACATATATCTACCTTAAGATAAATGTAACTAAGCATCTTAGCTAATCCTGACAACGATATCTTATAAACAAACCCAATATCAGTAGTAATCCCAGATTTCCATGGTTATTACCTAAAATAAGTAGCTTTAAGACATCTAAATGCCCTAGAAAATACTAGATATTGCATTGGTTACCTCTTAAATATAAATTAACAGATAAAAATCTAAAATGAGGATGTAGTTCCTCATCCATCAGTGATGTGCGAACTTAGAAATCACAGCGCAAAATTTTAATCTATCAGCATGCAAAAGAAAAATAAAGTTTCTCTCTCAGTACAATATGCTTCTGGAGTATATATTCAACGTAATATGTCCCATCTGAAGCTAAGGAGCTGGGTACAGGCAGCATTGCTGAGTCCAGCAGAAATAAATATTCGATTTGTAGGTTCCGATGAAGGTCAAGCTCTAAATCAAAGTTATCGTGGCAAAAATTATAGTACAAACGTTTTGACCTTTGTATATTCTGAAGATAGCGATGATATTGTCAAAGCTGACATAGTATTATGTACGGATGTCTTACAGCGAGAAGCTAAAGAAAAGGGTATAACAGTAATAGAACATACTGCCCATTTGGTAGTACATGGTGTTTTACATGCGCAAGGTTATAATCATACAGAAGACAAAGAAGCAGCTAAGATGTAAGAGTTGGAGATTAAAACATTAAATAGATTAGGTTTTTCCAATCCTTATTAAAGTTGCTTAACAACTTTTCTGATGTTGAATGAAATTTATTGAGCAAATTCTGCTGGAAAAAAATATTCATACATGATTTTTTACTTAGATTAATAAAAACGGAACGATATAAGTTATATTTACCAATAACATACTCATACTTTTCGACACAGCACATTTTTTATACTAGGGCAATGCCTGTCTTAGAGTAGGCTTAATCTTACTAAAATTAAGCTTGTCTATATTTTTAAATGTTCTCTGTGTCCTATTCTTTTGCAAAAAAATATAAAATCAAGGCTAACATCCTATATGCCAGAGCATCCTAATAGCGTCGTCAAACCATTCGATACTAAACCATCGAGATCATTGTTCGAGCGCCTAATTATGCTGATTTCCCCTGAGCCGGAAAATCGTGCTGAACTCCTTAAAATTCTCCAAGAAGCACATGAACGTAGCCTAATTGATGCAGATGCAATGTCGATGATTGAGGGAGTCTTCCAAGTTTCTGACCTCTCCACCGGAGATATCATGGTTCCGAGATCCAGAATGGACATACTAGATATTACCAAACCAATAGAAAATTGGATACCGAGTATCCTTTTAACAGGTCATTCGCGATTTCCTGTAGTTGATGGCGAGCGAGATAAAGTAATTGGTATTCTGTTAGCAAAGGATCTGCTACGCTACTATTCTGAAGAATCTTTTGATGTCCGTGATATGCTAAGACCAGCTGTATTCATTCCAGAATCAAAACGTCTTAATACCCTATTATATGATTTTCGGACTAATAGAAACCATATGGCAATTGTAGTAGATGAATATGGTGGTGTTGCCGGTCTAATTACAATTGAAGATGTTTTAGAACAAATCGTTGGAGATATTGAAGATGAGTGTGACTTCGATGAAGAGGAAAATAATATTCTAGCTATTCATAATGATGAACACACACTTCGTTGGAGAGTTAAAGCGCTCACAGAGATAGATCAATTTAATGAGACTCTCCACACAGACTTGGCGGACGAAGATGTTGACACTATCGGTGGCTTAGTTGGCAACTATCTAGGACGCGTTCCACGAAAAGGTGATGAATTCATAATAAAGGATGTGCGTTTTGCGATACTACGTGCTGATGCACGTCAAGTGCATGTGCTGCTTGTAGAAAAATTATCTCAGTCAACTTAAAATTTCTGGAAAATGGATTATTAGTTAAGATATTCCTGTGCATTTCTGAGAAAAAAGTAAGAGCCCATTTTCTATGAAACTTCTTCTAACATCGATTCCTAAAATTTTTTTACCACCGCTGATCATTTTTAATGGAGTGATTAATGTTTTTTCCTTTGCGCCATATGCGTGGTGGCCACTGCAATTGATGACATTAGGAATCTTGGTATACTTACTAATAAATTTAAGAAGTATTAGATGCGGAGCATTGCTTGGATGGTGTTATGGTTTTGGTTGTATATCGCATGGCGTTTATTGGATTTATATATCACTACATAAATATGGTGGTTTTTCAAGCTGGCTTGCAATATTGATGGTTGTAGCAATAGCTTGCAGCATGGGATTATATACTGGCCTATGCACAGCTACTGCGGTATGGCTTCATCAACGTTGGGAAATTTCATCGTTAGGATTTTCTATAGGGCTTTTCCCAGCTCTGTGGGTTTTAACAGAGTGGTTGCGTGGTTGTCTGTTTACAGGCTTCCCATGGCTTATTTCAGGATATGCCCATACTACAACAAGCCCATTAGCAGGGTTTGCACCTATTTTTGGGGTTTATGGAGTTGGCGGTATTTCAGCATTAATAGCTGGATGTTTAGCCATGATACCAGAACGAAGGCCACTGATCATTGTTGTCTCTTTGATACTGATGATTGGGATTAGTTTACGTCAAATCGATTGGACAAAACCATGCGGAAAACCAATTTCAGTTCGACTTTTGCAGAGTAACATAAGGCAAGAAGAAAAATTCTCTAATAACCAAATTACTGATTCTTTGCAGCTACATATGGATATGATCCGCTCTGCGCCAGCAGACCTAATCGCTACTCCAGAAACGGCTATAACAATTCCACAAACTCAATTACCAAAAACTTATATGTCTGCTTTATCTAAATTTTCTCTGAAAAATAACAGTCATATTACATTGGGTATCCCTTATAGCTATAATGCCAACTACAGTTACAACAGCGTAGTAGGAATTTCTCCCAAGACTAAAAATACTTACTATCGTTATAACAAAAAACATCTGGTGCCATTTGGAGAATTCTTTCCTCTAGGATTTGGCTGGTTTATCAAGATGTTAGATATTTCATTCAATGACTTTAGACCAGGTATGATACTGCAAACCCCGTTTGCGGTGAAAAACCAATTAATCTTGCCTAGTATATGTTATGAAAATTTATTTGGGGAAGAAATAGTTGCGCAACTAGCTGCTGCCCAAGCATTTAGTCAATCGAGCGTTACCCTTTTGCTTAACATGTCGAACATAGCTTGGTTTGGGAATACCATTGCATTATCTCAGCAACTGCAAATATTACAAATGCGTAGCATAGAAACTGGTAGACCTATGTTGTGTGCAACTAACACCGGTCCCACCGTCTTAATCAATTCGCACGGTAAAGTAGAAGCACAACTAGGTCCATATAAACGTGCAATTCTCGATACCTCTGTACAAGGTTACGAAGGTACTACGCCTTATATTCTATTTGGGAATAGGCTGGTACTACTATTAGCACTCTCGACACTGATAATCAATTACTTACGTCAGTGTAAAACAGACAGGTAATAAAGTCATCAGAGCTACCTAAGAACAATAGCTCTAATTTTTGTCCATTGGATCCAAAAAAATTACTGTATAGAAAAGCAATAAAACGATGCTCACATTTCAGAAAATAATCCTAAAATTACAAGACTATTGGAGCAACCAAGGATGTGCCCTTTTACAACCCTATGATATGGAAGTAGGGGCTGGTACATCGCATACTGCTACTTTTCTGAGGGCTATTGGTCCAGAACCCTGGAAAGCTGCTTATGTACAATCATCACGTCGTCCCAAAGACGGACGGTATGGAAAAAATCCTAATCGTCTGCAGCAATACTATCAGTACCAGGTAGTTCTTAAACCCGCTCCCCAAAACATCATCGACTTATATCTTAAATCTTTAGAGGCGCTTGACCTGGACCTAAAGCAAAATGATGTACGTTTTGTCGAAGATAACTGGGAAAATCCAACTCTGGGTGCCTGGGGTTTAGGCTGGGAAGTTTGGCTAAATGGTATGGAAATAACACAATTTACATATTTTCAACAAATTGGAGGCGTAGATTCTAAGCCAATATTGGGTGAAATTACGTACGGCATTGAGCGATTAGCTATGTATCTTCAAGGTGTTGAGAGTGTTTATGATTTAGTATGGGCTGATCATGATGATGAAAAAATTAGCTATGGGGATATATTACACCAAAATGAAGTTGAACAATCAACCTACAATTTTGAATGTGCAAACCCCAAATTTTTGTTTGGCCTTTTTGAAAATTATGAGTTAGAGGCTAAGCGTCTACTATTAGTACCGCTAGCGTTACCAGCTTACGAAATGGTATTAAAAGCCACCCATACTTTTAATCTATTAGATGCTCGTGGAGCTATCTCTATTGTTGAACGAACAGCCTATATAAGCCGAATTCGTAATCTGTCGCGTGCAGTTGCGCAGAGATATTATGATTCTCGAGCAAATCTTGGATTTCCCTTGTGGAAGATATCCGCAGATAATAAAAATATATTGTTAAAGGAGTTCGGGAGTGAATATACGGCGGCAGTAGCAGTACGTAAAGGGAAATCAGTATGAGTGAAACGCTACTAATTGAAATTCTTACGGAAGAATTACCACCGAAGGCTTTGGAAAAAATTGGCAACTTTTTTGCAAATAACGTTTTCAACGAGCTAAAATCACATGGCTTTTTGAATGAGACTGCTGTAGCTACTGCATTCTTTACCCCTCGGCGCTTAGCAGTTACTATCAATAACGTGCGTGCTGTTTCTACTGATAGGATAATGCGTAAAAAGGTAATGCCAATATCAGTAGCACTAGACTCCAATGGTAATAAGACAAGAGCACTTGCCAGAAAAATGGAGATTATGGCAGCTGAATCTGGGCAAACAGAAATTTCTATATCTGAACTGGAGCGTGCATACGATGGGAAAGTAGATAGTCTATTTTATAACTATATTACTAAGGGTACATCGCTCTTTTCTAGCCTACAGGAGCTATTGGGTAACGTTATAGCTAAATTACCAACTCCTAAAATTATGCATTACCAGCGGTCTGGAAAAACTATATGTTTCATAAGACCCGCTCATAGCTTAGTAGTCTTACATGGCAACAGCATATTACCGGTAAAATTACTAGACCTAGATGCGGGCCGTATAACCAAGGGACATCGGTTTTTAAGCTCTGGGGAAATTATATTAGATTCTGCCGATAATTACGCATCAATATTAAATGAGCAGGGCAAAGTTATTGCAAGTTTTGGTGAGCGGAAAGAAAAAATTAGAAGAGATTTATTATTAGCTGCAGGACAGAGAAATGTATTGATGCCAAAAGCATTATTAGATGAAGTAGCAGCTCTAGTAGAATGGCCAGTGGTATATAGATGCGAATTTGAGGAAGGATTTCTCAGTATCCCACAAGAGTGCTTGATTTTAACGATGCAAACTAATCAAAAATACTTTGCGTTAACTAATAATTTTGGCAAGTTATGTTCCCATTTTCTGGTTGTATCAAATCTGAAGACTGGTGAAGCTCACCATATTATTAAAGGCAATGAGCGTGTAGTGCGTGCACGCCTATTAGATGCTCGATTCTTTTTTGAGCAAGACAAGAGGAAAAGATTGGTTGAGCGAGTACCTCTACTAGCTGATGTTGTTTATCATAATAAGTTGGGAAATCAATTACAGCGTGTGGAGCGTATTAAGGGTATTGCTGTAAAAATTTCGACGATACTTAAAAACGATATTGCACTGGTTGAAAGAACGGTTTTGTTGGCTAAGGCTGATTTACTTACTGAAATGGTAGGAGAATTTCCTGAATTACAGGGTATCATGGGACGTTATTATGCTATTTATGATGGTGAAGAAGAAGATGTTGGCTTAGCTATTTCCGAGCATTATAAACCCCGATTCTCCGGCGATTCCTTGCCTATGACTAATGTTGGTATTACCGTAGGACTAGCAGAAAAATTAGAGATCCTGATTGGTATTTGGGGAATAGGTCTATATCCAACCGGCGAAAAAGATCCTTTCGCTTTGCGGCGTCATGCATTAGGGATCTTGCGTATATTAATGAAGAAATGTCCCCCTATTTCTCTAAGGCAACTAATACTTAATGCAGCAGAACAATTTACCGGGAACCCCAACTTTCAAAACCCAAGTGAAGATGTACTACTATTCTTATACGATCGCCTACGTAGCTTACTTCGTGAACGAGGTTATAATCAAAATGAAATTGAAGCAGTAATCTCTAGGAAGCCAGATCTATTAAACAATATTATTGAACGTTTGGACGCAGTTCAAGCATTTTCTGCGTTACCAGGATCAGAAAATTTAATAATGATCAATAAGCGCATAAATAATATTCTGAGAAAAGTTAGAGTTATGAATAATAACGCTACTGTACAAAAAAATCTGCTCCATGATAGTGCGGAAAGATCGCTATTTGAAGCGATGAACATCATAAAACCAGAGGTAAATATTGCTTATGAGAAAGATGATTTCAGTACAGCCTTACAGTTACTAATTTGTTTGCAGAGTCATGTTAGTAATTTCTTTGAAAATGTGATGGTAATGGCTGATAATGAGGAATTACGTGATAATCGGTTAAGACTGCTGACAGATTTACATCTAATGCTGAATCAAGTTTCTGATATTTCAAAATTGAAAGCTTGAGTTACTTAGAATTAGAAGATGAATAGATATTATACAAAGCTAGTTATTTTGGATCGAGATGGAGTCATAAATCATGAATCAGATACTTTCATAAAATCGCCTAGTGAGTGGGTTCCCATCAAAGGCTCTTTAGAAGCAGTGGCACGTCTAAATCAGGCAGGATATCAGGTTGTAATCGCAACAAATCAGTCAGGTATAGCAAGACGCTTATTTGATGTATCAACACTGATAGCTATACATCAGAAAATGCACAAATCTACACAGTTAGTTGGTGCTGAGATTAATGCTATCTTCTTTTGTCCGCACGCAGCAGATGATAATTGCGATTGCCGTAAACCTAAAGCTGGCATGTTTCAAGATATTGGAAAACGTTTCGGAGTTAACCTACGCAGCGGAATAGCTACAATAGGTGATTCTCTTCGAGACCTACAAGCAGGATTTATTGCAGGTTGCACACCCTACTTAGTATTAACTGGGAAAGGAGAAAATACACGAGATAAGGGAGGACTGCCACCAGGCACTTTAATTTTCTCTAATCTGGCAGAAGCGGTTGAATTTATCTTAGAAAAATCAGTGTAATCACCGCTGCTACCAAATCAC
>Ga0256412_1000152_pt1 | contig 10827 bp, 10 predicted proteins | sample WCR_74metaT_FD_190055 | JGI IMG/M metagenome (GOLD analysis project Ga0256412, IMG submission 190055) | Metatranscriptome of seawater microbial communities from Monterey Bay, California, United States - WCR_74 (Metagenome Metatranscriptome) | ecosystem: Environmental > Aquatic > Marine > Coastal...
CAATTTAATATTAACGAACTAACTAATTATTTTATTCTAAATTCGAAATCACTGTTTCTCTTTCAAGATAGCAAAAGGCGACTTGGGCTTCTCGACGGAGAGTTGATCCTGTTGTGTGGTGTTGTCCTCGAGCACAAAGAAGTTGTTGGCTTGTTGATTTTAAATTGTGCGCATTCTTGGCTCCTCTGGCGTGATTTGCTGGTTCTCACTTGCTCTGATTCCGCTTCTGGACAGCTTTCGTGAGATTGAGAAAGCGTTTTGGCTCTCAAGTTGCCCAATCATAACGCTATTATTGTGATCTGATTATCCAATTATAGGGTTGAAGGCCTAAGTCTGAGTTTTGGAAGTGTTTGTTCCTTCTCTTGCTGCTGCTTCAGAGTTTTATGATTCCACACGCTTCTCTTTCTTGATGTTACGATTTTCTTCCTTAATCCTTTCGCGTTTTCGCTGTTTGCTCTTAGGCTCATCTTTGTGCTCTCCCCAGAAAGGCACGTTATCATGTTTGTTAGACCTATATTAGGTGCCTGAGAACACCTTTTCCATATTGTCGTTTTCAACCAGAGATATATTGAGTTTATCATTATCATCCGAGACGGACTCTTAAGTGTCTGCGCCACTTGCATCATGTCCAAACTTAACCTTCTTCTTGATGACTGGCTTAACAACTGGCACAATCTTAATTTGCTCATCTTTTTGATCCACAATCATTTTAAAGCCAATATTCGTCTGTGGTCGCATTCTGCTTTGCATCTTTTTCATGTACTCAATTGTGATATTAAGACCAGCTTGTGGTCCAGAAGGCTGTACTCTAATCCATTGCCCTTGCCATCTGAGATTGATGCTACCTTCATATACGTTCTGCCAGTCCTCTCCAAACGGAGCAGGACCAATACTTGACATCTCGACCAACTTCTCGCCTTGAACTTCTTCTGTTGCATCCTCGCTCTCTTTGAAAGCTATCCAATTGCAATTGGTGGTTTCTTTAGATATGGTTGTGAAGTGCTCTGCAAGCGAATGTGAGTATTCAATGCTGTAGTACCAGTAGAAGGTCTTCGGTGTCGACGCGGTTGGAGCCTAGTCTTCTTCAACGTCATCGTGTTGGTATCCTCTAACGGCCCAAGTTTTGTCGGGGTAGACGTCTTTAGAGCTTTTGTCTCGTGTGGAAGAGGGCTTCTTTTCGTTGGCAGTAAGATATTCTATGACTTTGGCATATTCTTCATATTGCTTTTGTCTCTTCTCCTCTCCTTCGTCGTCATCTTGGGGGAGCAGACTGTCGCTGATGGGAATCCTCTCAGCAAGCATCCTAATTAAATCTTTCTTCATTTCTTCTTTATACTTCTCTTCATTTCTCTTTCTTTTGGATCTGGGTAAACTAGGCCTTTTAAATTCGATTCGTTGCACGTCAATCTTTGGTGCATCTTGGCCTGCAGAATCCTCTTCGACTTGGTCGGTTTTCTCAGTTGTTTCTTGAACGCCTGAAGCCTGTCGACTCGACAAGACAGCAGCAGAGGACTCTCTAGGTCCTAATCTTCCAGTTGCTTGAGAATCCTTCTCACTCTTCTCAGAAAGCACAGCGCTATCACGTCTCTCTTTCTTCTTTCCACTTCGGCTGGATCGTTCTCCAAATTGTCCACTCATCTTACTATCACGTTTTTCCACTTTCTTCTTAGGAGTCAACAACTACGAAGTTTCAAGATTCTCAGGATCCAAGCTTCCTTTTGTCCCACCAAGTTAAGCTATATCAATTGTAACAGGATCTGCTTATGGTTATGAGCTATCATCATGGTGGCCGGGATCCTCTGGTGCCACCTTCTCATTCTCAGCTTTATTAGCATTACCTTTGATGGGTGAATCCTCGTCTTCCTCGGCTCGTTTAGGAGTCTCAGGTCGTGGGAAAAAGTTAAGCATGTACTTTCTGACCACTCCTGATAGCTCTTTGGGATGATCTTTTTTGGCGGTTTTACTTTGCTCAGCTCCTCTGCCTGGGTCTCCTTTTTCTTGAGCAGCTAGTTAATCAAAAGCTGGTTACTGGAGATCTAAATCTTCAGCAAAAACTCTTTGCTTTTTCGGTAAAGCAAGCTTGTTGAAGTTTCTAGATTTTGAAATTGCATCTTCAATGTTGCCATCAGCATTTTTCTTGCCTTTGGCTTTTTTATCATCACCATATTCATCATCCGAGTCAAAAGCTTTGTTATGAGTGTTTTGTGCGTTGGTGTTCTTGCCTTGATTGAAGGCAGCAGTTAAAGTGTGTTTAAGTAATTCATCAGCATTATTAGTTTTCTCAGTTAGAGAGCCTGCCAGTTAATTGACCTAGAGAGAGCTATCAAAAATAGCATGCTTTTCTTTTGGTTTGGTAGCCACACTGTCCTCAAATTCAATGTTGACTGCGCCAGACTTCTGATCTTGGTCAGGTTTTGTTAAGAATTACTGATACTCATCCTATGTCCCTAGCTCATCAGTCCTATCCATTCCAAACATGTTGCTTTCACCTTTCCGATCACTGCTCGGTTTGGGGTTTGAGCTCTCACCTTTAGCCCCACTCTTGAGTGGAAAGTCAACTGATTCTTTCATTTCAACTTCACTTTTGACTTGGAATTCATCTTCAATCGCCAAATCTGCCATCGCTAATATCTTTTATTCCCTTATCCGTTCTTTATCAAACTTTCGTTCTCTGGCAATCTCTCCTTGAATGTACAAGTTGTGTCTTTTGACTGTCAAATCGATACTTTTTCTCTCGTTTTGGATATAATATAGTAATTAAATGAACTTCTCATGGCCTTCATAAGCGATCTGCTTGCTGTAGAGACTCTTCATGTGCCCAATGAAAAACTCAATATCTTCAATTTTCTCAATGATGGTTTCTCGCTTGGCATTATTAGCAATGATTTCATCATCCACAGGTTCTTTGTCCTTCCTGCCGCATAAGAAGCAATAGAGATAAGTTCTGGGCCAGCCATCCTTGATTTTTGATTTCATGGCAATGACGAAGCTAACGATCCACATAACTATGAAGACAATATTTGAAACAATGATAACACTAAAAAGTACTGCTTCTGTATCTTCACTCATGGAAAATGAACTCGTTGGATCGTAGCTGGGATCTGTGTCCGGTATGTTGGAAATGAAGAATAGACCACAATAAATTGTAACGATTTGGGTATATAGTGAAACGTCTTCTATTTCATTTAGGGCTCTTTCGTTATAAGGTCTTAAAGTGGCATTTAGTCCTGTGAAGAAAATCATGAAAAGGATGAGAATCAAAGCTTGAACGATGATGCCTGCTCTACTGAGGAAGATAGCAATGACTAAGCAAATGATTTTTCTATACATGATGAAGATCTCCCAGGTGAAGCGATTGGGCTTGTAACCGGTGTATAGGAAGCCGAACTTAGTTAGACAAGCTTCTGTTTTGAGCTGCTCCTTCTCCTTTGAAAGCAAAGTATAAATCAAAAACGGGATCCCAAGCGACCACAAGAAAATACAAGGCAGCGCCAAGAAGTACGCAAAGTAATAATGCGGGCCTTCATAACAGACAATTTGTAAATCCTTTTCCATTCGGTTGTACCCATCGTATTCCTTGCAATTAAACATATCAAACATGCGCTAAGTAATGGTTGGATGGACCAAAAACAGCAAGATTACTAAGGTTGAGATGAACTTGTTATAGAGGGTTATAAACGTCTTTTTCAAGTCATATTCTGGGCCGTCTTGGTGCCTGTAGTAATAAAGAATACAAGTCCAAGAACTAATTGAGATGATTCCCATTATAATGGGCAACATTGCAGTTATCATCAACTTATAGTACGTCAACCTCAAAGGCGAACCAGGATCTTCAAAAACCTTTATTTTCTCCCAGTATTCAGGCTTTGGCCATTCTTGTGTTTCTAAAAGGCAATCATATCGAAGAATTGCTTCTTGTAGTTGAGTAATGAAAGCCAACTGCTGCAAGAGATCTGTCACGAATTAAGGCCAATTCATCTTAAAACTGGTAGTGATGAAGACCATTTACATATGGTTCATGAAGATCTTAATGAATACAGAATGTGTATTTTTTGATTGCTTGCCCGTCTTGCTGACCATTGTGCCTTTCACAAGCATAATTACAAAGCCTCCAGCGCAGAAGGTCATGCCTACGATTCTTAAAATGTCCATGGAAGAGTCAGGACACAGCATGCAGTCTTCACCAGTTTTGAAATAACCAGGGATACAACCAGCACACATTGCCCCGTAATACCCAAGAGCACAGTTTCCAGTCGCGTTGTAAGTTTTTATGTCTCTTTTTCCATCAATTGTAAGAACTGTGCCCGGGCATGCTGCTGGATTTTTGCATTTTAGAAAGTTAACGGTGGTATCATTTTGTCTCCAGAAGCCCGCACGAGGTCCAATTTGAAAACCTCCCATGCATTCAGAGACATCACGGCGGCAAACTTCGCATACTAAGGGTATTCTTGGCTCAGGGACTACAAGAGAGTATTCATTTGAGGTACATTTCTTGCAAATGAAGTTGTTGCCTTTTTCAAGTTGAGCTTCTCCTCGCATACAGGGTCTAACTTCTAGATCAAAGAGGATCGTGTGCTTGTCTCGCGTATGCGTGTCAATGGCATGTTGATCAGCCTCAGCAACCATTGAGATATCCTTAAGACCAGGAGTAGTTTCGATCTCCATGCCACTGATGTTGAACGTCCCGTACATCGAAAAGAAAATTTGCTAACCATATATGGTCGTGTTCACATTAGAAATTGATGTTCTTATTTACGATCCCAAATTATTGGAACAAACTTATCTATTTTCATCAATCAAAGCCAAATATTGAACTTCAATATATCCTCCGCTCTAAACGCTTGGAATGAGATACCTTTTAGGAGTGTAGTACTCAATTTACTTTTCTTCGATTGGAGGAAATGCATTATCTCCATTTTGTGTAACGTATTTTGTGAAAACTTCGCTCTTTGATTTGCCTGGATAAGCCTCGTTAATCTTGTTTGGATCGAGTTGATCGATGATTTTTACAATTTCTACAGGAAAAGAAGCTTATTCATTTCCATAGTAGCCGGCAGTATTATTTCGCAATGAAGTCGTGATGTTTGAAAATTTAGGTTTGACTTAAGGCCAGAAAATGCCTCCACCATTTTTTTGAGCACGGTTTTCAGAGATGCGAATTCTTCCGATACTTAGTTCGCAGTGATAGTTATCCGTTTTGTCGCACAAGAACATAATTCCACCTCCTGAATCAGCTGCAAAGTTGCTGATAATCTATGTTTGTGCTTCACTTCCAAGTATTTGCATTCTTTTGATATTTCTTATGTAGAGTCCACCGCCATTCTTCTTAGCCTTGCATTTGCTAAGAACCAGATTGGAAAAGACATAAGGCTCAACATTATAGATATCGTTCATTTCTCTGAAATTCTGACTGATTTCGACGTGAATGCCTCCTCCGTTGGTAGCTCTAAGATTCGTCATACGAACATTAGCGAAGCTCGAAATCTTTTGCATATTTAAAATATAGAACCCACCGGCATAATATTGATAAGTCTATGACTAGATATCCTCGATAATCCTCAAAGGTGAAGCAGCTTCTCTGTCCAAGATAACTTGCCTCTTCCTTACCAAATCGCACAAGGACGTGGTGTCTGTAGCATTGCATGTGATGTCTTTCTCAGTCTTATTCATTGCTTTAAGGAAATCAACCATTTCTGCCTTTATTGCAAGCAATTCTTCGTTTGCTACCTCCTTGGGCTTGATGAATTTGTACAGGTCTTCAGGGTAAATCAGTTGATCAGAACCAAAGGTCATGTTAACCTTATTGGTGACGAGATCGTAACCATCATTGATATAAATTGAACTCAAGAAGCTTTCTAGGTTGCTATCTTCTATGGTGAATGTGCCATTGAATCTCTCCAGGTAAATGTTTTGGCCTTTACCTCCGAAAACTGCATTTTTAGTAAATTGGCAATCGCGAATAGTAAGTGAACCAAAGTCAACGCCATATATAGCTCCTCCATACTCAGCAGTGCATCCACGGAATATGTCATTTTTGAAAAAGACTTTGGTTTGACCTTGAATAACAACACATCCACCCAAATTGGTTCTAGAATTAGTATATTTGTTATCATCTGAATGGAAAGTACTGTTGGTCCCGATGTAGACATGTCCACCTTACACGCTTCCATCTACAGCCTGGTTGTTAACGTTGTACAAGTAATCATCTTTTTATTCTGGAGTTTAATTGGTATTTGTCATTTCAAACTCAGTCTTACGAATGTAGAGATTTCCATACATTATGTGGATGCCTCCGTGCATGTACAACAGAGTGTTACCTTTGAAACGGGAATCTATGATTTCCAGGTTTGAATTTACTGCTTTTATCACGTTTCCGCCGTGGTTTAACGTGTTGTTGAAGACTTTGACTCCTGAAAGAGTTGAGATTTTCCTTTGCATATTTACAAATTCGTATGTTTGGCTTAGATCTGGCTCGGAGTTCTTGCTTTCTTCTTCTGGGAGTGCTTCTTGGCCATCCTGGAGGATTCGGTCTTGATCTGCTCCTTCGAGGAACAAAATGAGAGCGTCATACATGGCTTCATTATCGTGGAATTCAGTACGAGTGATCTCGATGATAGAAGCACTATGAGCTGAAATCATTCCCTTGTCGTGGGCTACGTTGTTTTTGAAGTAACCGTCTAGCATATGCAGCTTGCAGCTGGTTTGAAGGAAGACATGGCCCTCATAAACTTCACCTTGAGCAACAGTAACATCAGCAAAATTGACGATCGCTTAATTGATTGCAAATACGCCAGCTCCAAAATAAGCTCTTTATTAATCGATCTAAACTTTATCATTGATAAAGATGGTTGAATGAATTCCATCAACATAGGCAAAGCCTCCTTCAAGTGCTGAATTAGCAGTTGCCAAAGTCTGTGCACCCGTCACATTTACTTGAGCTCCATTGCTGATATGTAATATGGCACCCTTGACTGCTTAATTGCAGCTGCTGAACGTGTTATTCTTAAACTAATTGGCAAACATCGGGTATTCACACTTGTATCTTCTGTTGCTCTTATTCATCTGCTCCTCCGTCACGACTTCCATGTCTGTCAGCTTGGAGCACACAAGCGCTGCCGTAAACTCAACATCGGTGTCGAGGCTGACCAAATCTTGAGAGACATCCCTATCCGAATAAAATGAGTTATCAGCTGTGACGTTGATCTTTACCAGACTTGGTTGCAGTAGTTACTCTTTGCTATTCATTGACAATATGGTTTATTAATCGTAGTCGATGCCGCAATCGAACTTACTCTCGGTAACATTGACTTCGAAGAAGTGCTTATCAATCAGCAAAAACTTTGCACGCGCTTACATCTTAGGATTAGTCGTCAGTGTTTCCTAACCCCAGTTTGATTCAAAGAACTCAAATCGTTTCAGCCATTCTCCGTACAACTCATTTGTGAGAACACCAAAGTTATTCATCATTGTTGAATGACGAATTCTCATCCAAAGCCATGGTTTGCGATTGTGATTAATTGATGATTAAGTTCTTCCTTCAATAAATATTGAGCTGGTTGGTCCCTCCATGCTTGTATTGTTGCCAAAGAAGCTCTCGTTCTATATCAACACATTCAATATAGCATGTGGGTTATGAGACATTTCGCTTTCCACTTCTCGGAAAACAATAACTGAACCTTTTTGCATTATGTTATTCACAACTCTCATTTTGTCGATCCGTATGAGATGGTTGTCTGTGAGATCAAAAATGACGATTGCTTCTGTGGTTTCATAATCTTTTGCATCTTCTTGAAATTTAGAAGTCTTCGTCAGAGGTCTGCCGTTGCCGTCAATTATCCAGTTTGAATATGTTAAATTCAATAGGGGCATGTTGATTAAGCAATCGCTATATTTGAAGGTGTTGTGGGAGATTTCAACTTTGTTTAAAATCAAAGCCTCGTTTGTTTGGATTTTCATTCCTTCGTTCCATTAAAAGTTTTATTAGTCGGCGAAATCATCGATCGAAATGTTGAAAAGTCGTGGTCGCATGGTTTGAAGAGCTTTTGAGCTGGCATCAAGTTTGTTTTATAGACTCTTTCCTTGCAACTTTTGCAGATCTGGATTATCATCTGTGTAATTCATAGCTTCATTTCCAATAAACTTAACATCATCGAAAATGAATTTCTAAAATTTAAAGCGATTAAATTAGATCAACCGATTTTTAAAACCTAAGTCCAGATATCCTTTTTCTAGATATTGCTTGACAAAATTTCCAGTTTATAAGCCCCTATTATTTTTGAATTCTGTTCCACCATTGATCTAGAGCTCTCCTATGAAGTCCACCAGCAGAACAGAATGGCTTTGGTTATAAAGGTACCACGGATCATACTCATATGGATCAGTGTCATCCACAACGTAATTATTATCAAATTTTGTACCGTTTATCTGGGCCCATAGTGCTCTATGAATGGTCAACATGCTCTAAGATTTATGTTCGTAGCTCTGCAGCATCGAAGTGGAGTACTTGGTCTACTTTTATTTATTCTTTTCCTCTGGTTTCATCGATGTGAAAGCCGAGTATAGGTCTTGCGCACCCTTGAACCAGTTTTCATTGTTCTCATAAGTTTCCTTGAATGAATTCACAATTGTAAAGCCATTTATCTAGATCACTGACTTCCTGGCACCGGCAAAGTTTCTTGAATAGATGTTGTTGCTTAAGGTAAGTTTGTATTTGTTTGCTTTGATGACAATATTTCCGATTTTGAACTCTGTGTAAGCGGCAGAGGCGAAGTGGCTTTAGATCGCGTAGATTTCGTTGGGACGTTGCTCCAGCAGAGCTGGATTGTACATGTTACCCGTGAAGTATTACGAATCAAGGTGGTATGAGTTGGTGATGAGGCCTTCAGAATTGGAGCTCATGTCATAACAATAAGCATACACAGCTCCATTAGCATGTTGACATCCAACGTTGCTTTCAAACAAGTTTTCGTTCAATTCAAATCCTCCGCATTCCACCTATTCAGAATTCTTATATTCAGTTTATAGCACATTCTTCGCTCTTCTTCTCAAATTAATTACATTCGCTTCCATGATTGCACTCTTTTTGATACACTTATTCTTGTAAATTAACAAGCCATATATTGACTCTTCACTCCTTTCAATATTAATGATTCCTTTAAGTCCATTGTTATTTTCAAAAGTATTTTCATAAATGCCTAATGATCTACTGTGATTCTGAACTTGTATCAACGATTTGATCTAAGTGACGTTGAACTTTGCATCCTAGTCATGCTTCAACACCGTATCAAAGTTATCTGTCAAGTTAACTTCTGGCAGCTGCTCGGGAAGTCCCTTTTAATCAAACTTCTAAACATCGCATGATTCAAATTAAAACTAATTGTTGATGAAGCTATTCTTTTCCAGTATCACGTCTCCGTCGAAGTTATCAAGTGAGAGAACAAGGCCTTGGTATTGCATCAAGTTGTTCTATGAAACAATATTCTACTTAGTATTCACTTTAGAATGGTAATTCAAGTTCTTGAAGATGGTGTTCACCACTTTTATTTGATTGTCGTCGTTGATGTGGTGCTCTGCTGGGTTATCGTAGAAGTAAAGGCGGTGCCAACTGTGCAGCTGCTGTTGGAAGGTGTGGATTACTTTCATTAGCTCTTTGGTGCTTGGTTCGAGGTACTCATCAGAAATGTGATCGAGGTCGGGCAGTGGTTTGTGAATGAATTTGTTTTTAATGATGGAGCCACAAATGTTGATTTCTGAGAACTGGCTGTCGGTTATCAAAATGTTGGCACCATATCTCTGGGTTTTGAGCATAGAGTTCATTGGATAGAAGAAGTTTCGAACGACTACGTTGTCCAGCTCCAGGTAGTTGTTCTTGTAGGAAGTGTATGCTCGCCAGTCTTTGCCGTGGATGAAGTTAAACAAAGAGTTTGAGCTTCCAAGTTAGCACTGGTCAGTCAACCTCTGCTATTCAAAATGAAACTCGCATTTCTCGTCTTTATCCTCATCGAAATTGGTTACTCCACTCTTTGTAAGAGTCGCGTCAACTATCTTGCAGCATTACCTTCTTTCACTCAAGCACTTGGTCCCAAACGGCAATATGCTGTCTACGGAATCAAACACAATGTTTTCTATCCTGGTCTTCTCAAAGACCTGAATATCAAGCCGTTCCCTGATTTTATTATATACAGTCACCTGTTCCTTCTTATCTGAAACGCAAATGCTGGGATCTACCTTTTGAGTTCCAAGAACTTTATGTCCACAGCTGAGAGGCTTTATGGTGAGGTCAAGATTAAGACTGAATAGATCATCTGCGGCGAATTTTGGGATGTAAATGTTCAAGGCATCATATCTATTTTCAACGATGTAGTGATCGCCTTTAAGCATATGTATCTTGACTTCTACTTTATCTTTGAACGGTGCTACGAGTTCTTTTGCCCGAAGCAGGGCGTCTGCCAGTTGCGCAAAAGGATCGGCGTAAGTGCCTGCTCGCTGTTTGCCAATGGCCTTCTCTCCTGGCTTGGCAGGCGCTTCGTCAATGAGGTTTGAGACATAGATATTGAGATATTCTTCTTTCCGGCTGGCGTCAGCTTGGATTTCATCGATTATTTTTTCAATTGCCATCGGCGCCGGTGAATCAGCACCTCTTATTGGAGGTTCGTAATCATTATTATGTCTTTAAGGATCATTCAAACGTGTTTTTTCCAAACATTTACCCGTTCGCAACTTTTCGTCAGCCAGAGCCAAATAATAATGTGGATGACAAATCGAACAATCGGTTTCAGGATTATCTCCAACGCATTTTGTGCACTTGGGAATTTCGCACTTCTTGCA
>Ga0256412_1000156_pt1 | contig 10662 bp, 11 predicted proteins | sample WCR_74metaT_FD_190055 | JGI IMG/M metagenome (GOLD analysis project Ga0256412, IMG submission 190055) | Metatranscriptome of seawater microbial communities from Monterey Bay, California, United States - WCR_74 (Metagenome Metatranscriptome) | ecosystem: Environmental > Aquatic > Marine > Coastal...
TAGGCAGTATGTAATTCACCGTATTTAACTACCTCACTTCCGGGTGGCGTGTCAAATCCGTCGGTTGCTGTTAATGATGGACTTAGTCCTACATTATTGTCTAATCTAGATACCACATTATTCTAGAAATCTGATCCATCGTGCGGAGCTGTTACGAGTTGTGTCCTGTTACAATAGGGTTGCGTAAATGCATGGTCTGTTGTGGGAGGTCTGACTTCAGCGTAGGTATCTTACGTCACATTGAGTGGATCTGCTGGTTCATATTCAATCAAGCAGAGCCACAGCATCCCAGGAGGGTATGATATCACAGCTTGCGTTAAGTGCTATTCTGCCGAAGCAACATCCGGAGTATCATATGATAATTGGAGATTCTAAACTCCAGATTGCACAAATCATATAACTGCTGCTGCATCTCAAAAAACAACTAAAACAATTGCTTATGTTGAAGGTGGTGGTATGTCATAAATTGCCTCTTCATGGTCCGATGGAATATTCTAAAATCCTCTTGCATCCACTTGCGGAGCGATTACATCTTGCACTATATAAGCATCCGGCTGTGGAGGAGCTTTAGGGCTTACCGAAGCTGCTTAGGTAGTAATGGGAGGCGCCACTAATTATGCAATCACAGCAGCTACCGGGGTTGTAGCAGGATACGACTTTACCGTATGCATTAGTTGCACGAGTACTAATTAACAAACAGCACCACAATTTGAATGGAATGTTAGACAAAGTGTTCCGATCTGCACTAGCGATATTACGGCTGCTGCAAGTTAACCCAACAAAAATCCTGCTACGCTTCCTTACACCGGTGGTTCTACCGTGATAATTTCTGGCTATTCATAACTTTTCACCGTTGGCTAACCATTAGGATGTGGAGATATAGATGCATGTGTATTGCTAGACGCTGGTGGAGGGGCTTTAACTGCAGCTAAGAATGACTATATCGAGATTAATGCTAATTCTCCATTTGCGGTTACTTAGAAATAAGACGTAGCCGCCGGCTACTCAGCAACGATCATGATTAGATGTACTTCTTCGACATCAGCCAGTTCTCCAGCAAACAATGATTATGCTACTTATACATTTTCACAAACCGACTGCTCAACTAATATAGAGATGGCGTCTGTAGCTCCTACCGAGAATGACATTAAGGTAGATTACGTCAGTTCACCAGTCACCAAGTCGATCCAATCTTCATGGACGTATTACTTCAAGACAAAAGCCAATTGCCCACTTCCAACAAAGTGTGAATTAAAAGCTAGTAATTGCAACTCTGCCTACGCGGGAACAAATGCCATTGTCGCCCCAAACACACCTTGGGGCTTTTCTGTCAAGCAAACAGTCTCGGCAGGATGGACTGAAGATATATGCATGAAATGCACAGCAGAACCATCTGCTCAAACGTAATAATATGCGATTAAAGTGACTCAATACAAAGATTGTAACACAGCCTTAACGCTTAAATCTATCACTGGTATCGCAAATCCTAAGGTTTACGAATATTCTTCAACAAGCGCAACCGATGTGTACGTTCCTTCTTGGTCCACCACTTTATTCACTAATTCTGAAACGACTGGATGTCCGGTCACTGAATGTTAATTAATGGACAGTACTTGCTCGTCTGTTCCAGCAATTAACACAGATTTCTACATCAAAGCCGGTGGCACCGCAGGTACTCCCTGGTCTCTTACCGCTAACAAAGGAAATGAAAATGGATGGACTCAAACTTTCTGCTACCAATGCAAGGGTACAGCATAGACAGGATTTTCAAAAAATATTATGACTGGCTATGTCGTAAGATAAATTAGAAACTGTGCTACTCACATTGTAGAGAACACTGGATCTCAGCCAGCTGCCTAAGTGTTAACCTACAGCACATCACCAACCACTGTAGTCTTTCCGATGACAGATTTCTTCTCGTCCTTCATTGACGAGGCCGACTGTGGTACAGTTACCTGCAGTCTCAAAGTCGTTGGATGTGGGGGTGCATTCACGCCCACTAATAACTAGATTGTTATCGGTGCTTCACCTTTCTCAATAACTATCAAATAAAATGTCGCAGCTGGTCACGGACCAACCGTCATTTGTGTGTAATGTGAATCTGCAAAAAATTCATATTCTTCGACCAAAACCTTTAATAATTGGTCAATCCAGCAATACATGGACTGCACAACATCTATGACTGCTAAAACGAGTGGCCTTTAGGCTCAAAATCTGGTGCTTGTTTACAGCACAAGTCCAATCTTTGCTTACGCGAGCGGCTGGACCGATTTATTTACAAATACAGGTGAGAATAATGGTTGCCCGATAACTAAATGTTACCTGATGACGGGCAATTGCGGTTCAACCTTGACTGTTGACACCCTTTTCTTCATCGATGCAAACACTCCTTGGGGACTTTCAGCCAAGAATAACGAAGAGGCTGGATGGGCTCAAAAAAATTTCTGCTACAAATGCGAAGGAACGAATTAAGGTGGATTTTCAAAAAACACATTGGCAAACTGGTCGATAAGATAAGCCAGAAACTGCGCAACTCACATGCCAGCAGCTTTGTCGCAACCAGGTATCCAGCAATTGGATTACTCCTCCACAACTACTACCAAGGTTATCCAGATCACCGAAATCTTCTCGTCTTTCATAGACGAGGCCGACTGTGGTACCGTAACCTGCGAGCTGAGAGCAGCCGGCTGTGTGGCTTCATACACGACTACCGATAGCTAAATTGTTCTCGATAACGTCTCCACGCCCAAGAAGATCACTATCAAAAGAGATGTCGTGAATGGTCACGGACCAACTTCCATTTGTGTATATTGCTCCTCAACCGCTAACGGTGTTACTCAAGAAGCTAAATACGATGCTTGGAGCATCTAACAATACAGAGATTGCACCACGGCTTTGACGGCAGATGTTCCAACCAATACTCAAAATTTGGTGATTGAATATAGCACAGCAGGAGATTTCGTTTATGAGACTGGATACACACAGTTGTTTACGAATAGTGAGACTGTTGGATGTCCGGTCACAGAATGTACATTGATGGATGCCACCTGTTCTACAACTCCTTCACCTAACACCAATTTCTGGATGGTTGTCGGTGGCTCCCCATGGGCACTTTCAGCCAAAAGAAGCACCATCGCTGGATGGAGCGCTCAAACTTTCTGTTACCAATGTAAGGGGACAGCATAAGTTGGATTTTCAAAAAATACCGTGGTTGGCTGGACTGTAAGATAATCTAGACGCTGTACTGACTATATGCAAGCTGTTGGATCGCCTCCAGGTTTATAGCTGTTAGAATACAGCTCCTCAGCAACTACAGTGTTCCAGATATCTACTATCTACACAATCCTAGACCCAGCAGACTGCGGTGCAGTAACCTGCGCCCTCTATCAATCCTCTGCTTGCACTACTGCCATATCTCTATCTTCTACGATTAACACAAACGCTGAAATCGTGGTTGGATCTGACAATGCCATCACTATCAAAAGGAATTATCAACAAGGATGGGGTCCTCACGTTGTTTGTGTTAGATGTAATTCAGCCTTGACCCATTAAGCCAACATTAAAACGTTCAACTCTTGGAGCATTCAACAAATCATGGACTGCGATACCACTTTGGCAGTAAAAGCTTAGTTAACCACCGGTGTTCCATTAAGCACTGTGGACCTCAGGTACACAACTGGAGCCGGTAATTACGTTTACACTGATAATTGGGATAAGTTGTTCACCACAGTAGACAACACCAATTGCCCGGTCACAGAGTGCAAATTAATGGATGCTACTTGCTCGTCTACTCCTGCAATTAACACCAATTTCTGGATTACCGCAGGTGGCACTGGTGGCACTCCGTGGGCACTTACTGCCAAGTAAGATGAACAAGACGGCTGGGCATACTAAACTTTCTGTATTAAGTGTCTAGGAACCAAACAGGGTGGCTTTCACAAGTAGACCCCTAGTAACTTGAAGATAAGACAAGTTAGAAACTGCGCTAACTACATTGAGGCAGCTACTAATCAAGCTACATATGCTACTAAAAAATTGAAATACAGCAGCACTACCACCACCGAGGTAATCACGCTAGCTAACATCTTCAATGTAAGAGCTGAAGCTGATTGCGGAGTGACATCCTGCTCTCTCGTTACACAAAGCTTAGGGAGCTGTACCAGTACTGCTTTTTCCTCAACCGATATTACCATTGACGGCAGCTATACTCTTACTGCCAAGAGAGACTAGTAGCCTGGATATGGTCCTCATCTTTTCTGCTATAGATGCACCACCAGCAAGGCAACGGCTGCATACCATAATGGAGCGGCCTAGGTAATCGATTTCAAAATGTCAATTCAACAGGTTATGGATTGCACTACTACACTGGTCCTTAAAGCATAAGGAGTAACTGGTGTTCCAGTCAGCCCCATGTCTATTGACTATATAGCTGGTCCAGCAACTAAGCCTTACGCCAATGGTTATACCGACATTTTTACTCACCATGATACAACCAACTGTCCTGTAACAGCGTGCAAATTGATGAACTCCGATTGTACAGTTGACCTCTCCAACAGTAATTTTTACATGACAAATGGAAATACACCATGGGCAGTAACAGCCAAATAAAGCATTGATGCAGGTTGGACCGCTCCAGTGGCGTTTGGAGTATCGACATTTGTTGATTTCTGCTATCATTGCGCAGGAAACGATTACTTAAGTGGAACCTACACAAAAACTTCTCCAGGTCTTAAAGTAAGACAAATAAGAAATTGTGCCAATCATGTTTAGAATGCTGGATCTTAACCTACATTGAACTAGGACCTGATTTACAGATCCTCACCAGCCAACGAAGATGTGGCATTATCGTCAATTTTCAACATTTATGGAGAAGCTGACTGCGGAGTAACAACGTGTAAAATCAAAACTCAAGCTTCTTCGTGTGCCACTGACTACGACACAAGTCTATATGGCAGTGCTATCACAACCACTGGAACTGTTCCAGCAAATAATTAGAAGATTACCTTTAAGAGAAATGTCTAACTTGGTTGGCAAGCTGGTTCAAATACTAGAGTCGCAATATGTATCAGATGCACATCCACAAAACAACCAACCTTTGACTTTTAAAACTGGAATGTAAGATAGATCATGGACTGCGGTATTTCAATGCCTGTAAAAACAGGTGGCATAACTCCTACTCTCAATACATATTATCCTTACAAGGACAAAGCTGAAACCCTTAATTCAATTGTATACACCACCGCCAACACAATGCCATACGCGGTTGGCTACACTGCCTTCCACGAAACTATCGCGGCAACGGCTCCTTAGAACACAGATACTTGTCTGCTGTAATCTCCGGCTTAGAATTGCTACCTCATGGCTTAAGGCTGTGTGAATGCTTTTGCTGATACGGCTGTTGATGTTACCGACTATTACTAGGTTGCAATTACAACGAAAGCTATTTCGATTGGTACTAGTTCACCTTGGGCTGTTACGGCTGAACGTGGTTGGGTAAATGGCTACAAAAAGTACTTTTGCTATTAATGCCGAGTTTTAAACAGCTTTAGTAATGGCATCAGTTTATTCAATACGGATAACCTTTACATTAAGTAAGTCCGTGATTGCACAATCTATATCCAGAGCATCCCAGGCTTTAGAAATTTTGCAAATACTCCTCTTTCCAAGAACTGGTTGGTTGCCTTTGATTCAAGTGTGTAATAAATCTCATACGACACCTCGATCGACAAAATCATCAACATTATCGATGATGATGATTGTGGACCCACCTAATGTTGGGTATCAAATGAAGGTTGCAATATGCCTTATGCTTATAGGACAAGCGCATTTGTTAGTGGACCAAACAATGAATATAGCGGTAATTAGATGGGAAATGTTATCATGACAGGAACTTCTCCCAACTTTGTTTTTAAGATGAGGATAAACTCTGAAGATGGATATGGTCCCTTCAAGTATTGTGTCATTTGTGACGGAACTAAACAGACTACCAGAGTTGTTTATGATAATATATAAATCGGTCAAGTTAGAAATTGTGCTAATTCCCTTCTTCTAAAGCCCACACAACCAGGCACATGGAACGATCCTCCTAAATATCAGTAGTTGAATAACAATCAAACATTCCCTTACAACATTTTTGGCTATACGATAACAAACAATTTTACCGGTTATGAAGATGTTTTCAATAATGTACTTGAGCCAACTTACTGTCCTGTTGAATATTGTGGACTCTTTGAAGTAGGGTGCACTACTACTTTGAACGCAGATGCTCTAGCCGTCTTCAAAATGAATCCTGTAAAGCCATGGAATCTCACGCTGAGCGAGAAGGTTGAAGATGGGATAACCATCAAATATTGCTTCAAATGTTGGGGAGAGACTACTGCTGTTCCTGGCACAACTGGAACTTCAAATCTTCCGTCGGCTTCTTATGATAACCTTTCGATTCGTTTGATCAGAAATTGTAAAACTCATATCCAAAATGTTACCAATATGGCAAATGGAATTTTGGCTCCTATTCATCCAGGTAGCTATACCCACTTGTCCGTGAAAATGAGTGAGATGTACAACTTCATCGATGAATATGACTGTGGAGAAGTCACGTGTGGTTTATTTGAAGTTGATTGCACAACTGCCTATGCTCCAGAGCACGTTACCATGAGCACTGCTCATCCAGATTTCACGATAACAGCTTATGTGAATGTTTACAAAGGATATAATTACACTGCGTGTGTCAAATGTTCTTCCATTAGTTAGACCGTGACCTATAACAACTTTAGGTTTAATGTGCGAGGTTACGGATGGGTAGGATAGCTTGAACAGGCTGATAGCGTTCTTCCAAACCAGTTGTTGAAGAAAAACGGTACAGTGAATTCTACTACCGGTGCGACCAATGATTGGTAACATCTTGGAGACTGGACCAGCTTCTTCAAAGTTAATGACACAAAAACGTTCCCAATTCTTGATTGCAAGTTGATGCAAATTGGATGCAGTCAACCCTATATTAAAGGAAACATCGTGATGGGAACGTCTTCTCCATTTAACATAAGTGCAAAAGCAACAGGAGACCCAGCGGACAATTACAATGATAACGTTTGCGTCTATTGCACGAACGTCTATGAAAGTAGAACATACGTTGACTTCTAAGTAAGCACAATTGATTGTTCTTCTGTCTTGTTTGTCCAAAATGATGCCTCAACTAATTCGATCGACACCGTATATGAAAAAGGGAAATAAGAAAACTTTGGGCCTGATGACTTCTTTAAAAATGATAAAGCTGATGTGTGTCCTATCAAGACTTGCTCTTTGAAAGAGAAAGGATGTAAAAATGACTTAGATAATGAAAACTTTTCCATCACCGATGACAATGTAATTGTTGCAAAGTTAAGTAATACCGAAGGCTACGAGGCCTCTGTATGCGTGATGTGCTACAATGGGCAACAAAACATTACTTATGACAAATGGACCGTTAAACAATCAGGGATTAAATACAACGAGATCATTTATTTGAAAACCAAGTAGAACGAAATCGTAGACTATGATTACACGAATGGAAACCTCTCCGTCATCTCAACCTCAATTTATTACCACAATAAGCAGCCATACTTCTATCCGTTGGCCTACGTGACACTCTATGAAAAAGGATGCTAGACTCCTATTCTATCGGCCTACAGCAAGTTCCTTTAGTTGGTAGGGAATACCGTCATTAAAATGACTCGCAATTATAGTCCAGGTTACAAGTTGAGAGTCTGTATCAAATTTGATTTCAAAAATAGGAGTCCATCGTCAACGGGCTCAACTTCCAATCAAGATGGAACTGCTGAGGATATTGTTTATTCAATTAAATAGGATAACATTATCTTCGAACAGAAGAAGCAGCTCTATGATACCAAGAATAGAACGCAGCAGATTATTGTGAACAAGGAGATCCTTGCAAACAAAACAAGAGAAGATGCCAAACCTATCGATTGTTCAAAGTATGTTGCTGCAGGAACGGGTGATACTACTACGAATAGTAATCCTTACAGCGCAGCAATCTAATGCGAAAATAAGAATTTAAAGAAGTTCTATCCAAAGGAATATGCCGAAAAGATTAAGAAGTAGGATAAAGTTGAAAAATAATATCAAAAAAAGACAACTGTCAAAGTCAATCTTTAGAAGTAAGTTTTAGAAGATCACTCATGGTAAGAGCCCAAAACAATAGTTAAGGCAGCTTATCCAACATGGGATCCTCCTGCTTCTCCATATGAGGTATTCTCTTTCCTCAAGGACTTCTAGGAATCCACCACCAAAAAATATGAAACCATCAGCTAAAATGATAACACCCAGCCAGGAGATGTATTTGATGATGAAGCTCCAATCAAAATGAAAACTGGTGTGATGAACAGAATGGGTGGACTCGGTTTGAACTTCAGTTAACCTCTTCAAGTCCCAGATCTTGTTAAATCAACTGATGCTACTGGTAAACGTAGACTGTACATTCAGAATTTCAAGATCCATCCAGTGACCAAACGTAGATAACTTATCGGTGTCTCACAACTTGATGTCAATCGAGATATTGTTGATTTCGATTTTGTGACTGAGTCTGATATTGATGCGTTGAAGATTGATTACTCCTTAGAACTCAAAGACTGGAAAGCTGATAGCATGGACATCCATATCAACTACACAAATCCCCTCAATGTCGGTTACGGAGACGATCAAGTTATGACAAAACTCAAAAATCCAAGCTTGTTTGTCTCCACTAGGTCAGGACAACCAATTAGTTCGGATGATGCTTCATCTGTAAAGTATGCTACACCACAGATGCCAAAAGGTATGAGCGAAAGTCGATATGAGAACTAAAGTTAATAAGCTCAAAATGCTTTACTTGCGATCATTGTTGCTCAAATTATTGTTCATTTTTACGTAAAGCGGGGAATAAATGAGCTCTGGAGCATGTTACTGGTGTTGTAAATGATTTGTTTCTTGACATACTACAAACTAATTCTGCCAAGTAACTCTGATATTTACAATAACAAGCTCTTGAATCTTGTTAATTTTGATTATCTCAAGCCATAACCAGTTGTTTAACTCTGGGTTCCTGATTTCAGCATGTTGGACTGGCTGAAAGGAACTAACTAAGTAATCGTGAATCGCAGCTAAGAAATCTCAGTTTTGAATGAACTCTAAATTTACATCTTGCTGATTTTACTAGCTGCTTTGTTCATGCTTCTCCTAGCCTTAACGTATCTCCTTATTTGCTGTGACAAAAACATTGGTAGAATCTTCATGGGCTATATCAAAGGCTTTATGTGGAATGGCTACATCAGGTTCCAGGACATCACCTACTTACCTCAAGCGATGGCAGTTGGAACTTAGATCAGGATGACCTTGCAGAACAACTCCTTCCAGCAGAGCATAGACTAGCAGATTGCCATGGTTATTGGCACGCATTGCTTGCTCTATCCTCTGAATCTTATTCGTATCCTGTTCTTTAACTCGGAAGAGGTCCGAACTTAGAAGTTCCGGGATAATTACGGCAACATGCTTCTGGATGTTCATACGTTGAGAAATTGTTGCACCAAGTACTACCATCCAGTATCATTGTTGAGAAGGATGCTTTTTGTGCTTATTCCAACGTTCTTCTACAAGTATCAGTTCTTGTAATTCCAATTCTTCCTGTTGCTGAGTACCTTATACCTAATTTGGATGGGTATTGTGCGCCCACACTATTCTAAAGTCAGGTTTAGACTTGAGATGTGTAATGAATTCATTCTCATTATCTTTGGCTACCACTTGCTGGTCTTCACCCACTGGACCAATACGTCTACTTAGTTTGAAGTTGGATATTCTTACATCGGAACCCAACTTTTCGTCATCTTTTTGAACATGGGAGTGATGGCTATCTATTCAATTTCTAAGCTTCAAAGAAAGCTAAGACTTGATAAGCTGAGAAAGATCCAACTTCGCATGTTGTTACTCATCGAGTAGGACATTCGAGAAGACAGACAACTTCGTGTCAAAAATCAAGCTAGAAGAGGCATGATTAGACAGAAACTTGACTTGAGAACAAAGTTGATTGACAACAAACCAGATCTCGTTCAAAGATGCCTTACCTTGAATGCTAATATCGCTGAATACATCGAGAAGCAAAAGGAGTACACCAAGGACATCAAACGTATCGACGACCTTAGCAAGCAAATTGCGGACTCCAAGTTCTTGGACATCACAAAGGTGCTGATTGAGCAATCTAAAGAAATTCAGGATGGATTACCTTATGATAAGCTCAAGGAAAACAATGTTGACCTTGCTGGAGCTCAGGCTGAGCTCAAGAAGATTTACACCGAGAACGAGCACGTTAAGAAACTTGTGCATATTCATGAAATCGTTAGGAATCAAAAAGAAGAAAGAGCGAATCTTGAGAACTCATTGAACGCAAATACTTAACTTGAGACCCCTGCTAACAAGAAAAAAAGTGCAAACAAGTTCGCGAAGAAAGGAAAGACAGGTAAGAATATTTATGACCTTACTATTATTCACGAAGATGAAAACGAAGGAGCATCTTCAGATAGAAAATCGGTCAATGTTCTTCAACCTGGTGGTAACCTATCAGACTGCTTGAAAACCAGTTTCAACAGTAACAGGTCCAATTAGGAATACTAGGATTGATCATCTCGATCCTCGAAA
>Ga0256412_1000157_pt1 | contig 10660 bp, 9 predicted proteins | sample WCR_74metaT_FD_190055 | JGI IMG/M metagenome (GOLD analysis project Ga0256412, IMG submission 190055) | Metatranscriptome of seawater microbial communities from Monterey Bay, California, United States - WCR_74 (Metagenome Metatranscriptome) | ecosystem: Environmental > Aquatic > Marine > Coastal ...
AATCTATTAAAGGTGGTGTAGCTTAAAATAATAGTTATTACAGAAATTTAAAATATAAAAATGTTTAGGCACTAATATAAACGAGTATCATAGGGAAAAGTTTGTAAAATTATTTAAGTAAACATGAGTAATTAAAAATAAAATATATATAATCAACGTATTATATATACTTTTATGAAAAGAAAAGTTTAGTACAGCAATAGGATGTAGATATATCTTTACTAAATTCGGCGATTGTTTAGGTACTAAACTAAGGAGATTTTGGACAGTATGGTAACATAAACTTTTTGTAAAGTTATTGGTATACAAACCGTATTGAGTAAAAACTAATTTTTTAAAAAATTTAGTAAAAGGTTTAATAAAAAAATTTTGGATAATTTTAGTTGTAAACATTGGTACAACTTTGTGTGTTAGGAAATTTTTATAAATATAAAAAGTATTCGTTTTTAGAAATAATACTAAAAGTGAAGTTACCTCATACCTTACAATACCAGTTGTACGTTGAGTTCGTATATTAAACGGGTTAGTTGAATAAAAGTTTTGTACTATAAAGCTTTGGATATAATTATATTATAAGCAAATTTAAGTATAATTAACCTAAATAACAAAGTATTTATTAACTTTTCTAAAATATAATTTTTTTTGGTGCGTGAAATGAGTATAAGTATAGTACTACAGATAACATAAATATATAAATTAAATTTACAGATAGTATATCATTTATATTAATACTAAATGTAAAAAGTTTTGAACCGATAATCATTAGTTGAGTTGACAAATCTTTTGTAAAGTAGTATAGAAACGAGTAAACTTCAGGTGTCGTATCAATCCAAACTGTGTTTCAACTAAATCAAAATTCACCGAATAGGTATTGTGTTTGTGCGTAGTCTAATGATATATTATTTATATTTAATAAAATTTGAGTTATAGACGTATTAAGTATATTTGTTGTACTTAAATAAGGTATTAATGATAAACTCCATTCTGTAAAAATATAACTTAATGTTAATAAACTTACTCACATGAATAAACTTACAAGTCAGTGTACCAAAAGAGTAATTTTACGTGGTGTAGTCGTATATACTATAAGTGGTATTCAGTAACTTCAAATATTATAGATAATAAATATAAACAGTAGTTGGTTATACTTTCAAAAAAATAGTAATATTAAGTACACAACCTCTAAATTATACTTTTCAAAAATAAGAATAGAGTTAGCGATGTTAATATTTAGAAGTTTTCATAAAAAATCGTTGAATAGTGGTACAAGACTGTAAACCGATTCATAAAAAAAAAGACTTAAAATAGTTAGAGTATACACTTTAAATAAATTTACTGAGTTTAGATTAAACTTAGTTTTGCCTGCTAGTAATAATTGAATTACGTTAAGTTTTGTATATCATACATGTAAAATACTTATATAACTAACAATTATTATAGTAGTGTAGAAATTAGTATTATCTATAAAATTATCTATTTTAGTACCAAAATTATGCGATACTAAATCAAAATTTAGTTGTGTAAAAAAGTAAACCTGTAGTAGTATTAATGAGAAAACTAAACTGTAAAACCAATTATTAATAAAACTTTGTTTACTTATTTTAATATGTGTATGTATTAAGTAGAATAAAAAGATTAATAAACCAAAAACTTCTGAAGGATCTCAATTTCATCACCCTCCTCAAGAACCTTCTTGTAAAGCTCACCAGCCACCTAAACCAAGGGTTAGTAACAAAATTAAACTAAACCATATAAATTTAGGTTTTATAACTAGCTCGACACTAACTAAGTAAAATTTGTACATACGTATACAATAAGTCAAGTTGAACATTAACCAATAAGTTATAATAAAAAGGCTAGTTCAATATAGTATCCCAGGGTGGTACTTATTTATACTATTTAGTAATAGATTGTTATAATGTTCTGATTTTAACGGTAAATTATATATATTAGTATTAAGAACTCAATACATATGGATGTCAACTATAGTATTAAATAGTAAAATAAGTAAAGTGAGTATCAAGAGTAAGTGCTTTATATTAGTATAGTTTATAAATTGTCAAACGACAATTAATAATATAAGTAGGGGTATATACCAAAACGAAGTTCACAAAAAATAATATAAATTTAAATAAAACTCATTACCTAAAACTCGTGAATATATATCATACCAGTTAACACTATAATTACCGTAATATAAAAATGAGGTTATACTTAATATTATAAGTAATTGACTAATGCTATATAAAATGGTTAATTGGAAATTAAAAATCATAAAATATTTAAAAATAGAATCAGTCTAATAAATGATCTATAGTTAAAATATTTACAGAAGTGTATATAAAAAAATATTTACTAGACAGTATACTTGTTTTTATAACATAAGTATACATAAAATTATAGAAATATAACATAACTTATAAAAAAAAGATCGTTGAATAAAGTAAAGAATCGTGGTAGCTTATAAATAGAGGAGGTAGTACTGAGAAAATATTAAAACTAAATCAGCCACCTAAAAAAAATAGTATGAAATGTAGTACTGATATAACTAAATGAAAATATTCAGCTAAAAAAATCATTAACAACATAGGACCGTTATATTCTGTAGAATAACCAGCAACTACTTCTGATTCTGTTTCAGCATGATCAAATGGAGCTCTTTTGGATTCTAAAAAAAGTACTATAATAAAACCTGATGCAGCGGGTGCATAAATTACAATATATCAGTATGAGACTTGAGTTAAGACGAAATCATGGAAATTTGATGATTGCGATATTAAAACAAGCATTGAATAGAGAACTGTTATAAATATATCAAGTGATATCATATGTACTAAACCCCTTACTGTACCTATGATAGCGTATCTTGATTGAGATACTAAACCTAAAACTGAAAAAAATATATTAGATAGTAAAATTAAAATTAGGTGGTAAAGTATCATAGAATCAACTGAGTCAACTAAAAATAAACTTGGTCCTCAAATAAAATTTAGTGAAAATAATAACTGTACTCCAAATAGCAATGACAAAAAAATAGGAGCCATAACTGTAGCTGGTCGTGGAATTAAGAATATTTCTTTTGTCAACATTTTAAATAAATCAGCAACAATTTGAAATGCTCCATTACGTCCTAGTAATGTTGGACCCATTCTACGTTGAGAAAATGATAATAGTTTACGCTCTGTTAAAATAACAAAAAGCGTCATAACAACAACAATTAATGCGGAAATAAGTACACCTTCATGCATAAATTATAAAAAAAGCAAGTCTATAGGAATTGAACCTATGCGTATTTGAGTATGAATCAATACGGTAGCCATACTTAGACTTGGAAGTAATAATATACTAAACGTAGAACACAGAGTATATTGAAATATATAATAAGAATAATGATATATACGTGTATATAATAGTATTTAACATGTCTGAGACGTTATTAGTTTCAAATATCGATAAGTTATGTCCGGGTCAAATTAAGTAATCAAGATACAGGCGTACAACGTTTTCAAACATAAATCGTTCACTAAATATAAACCCAGTATATATAACAAATTGACGTACCCATAAATCAGCTGTTTTTTTTTGTAAAAAATCAAAAAGAAAACCATCTTGTCACATATATTCATTTCGGATGTAGTACTTTTCAATAAAATTTGTTTGGGTTAGTAAATTTATAGATATATCACTTATTAAAAATGATACATACCTAGCTAAGGTATTTAAGTATACATTGACTTGTTTTATTAATAACATTTATATTATAGTTCTTATTTCTACTCCTGTCAATATAAAGCATGCCGTTCGTAATCAATCTGTAAACTAATATATAATACTGTAAAAAACAGTATTAATAATAGCGTATCGTATAAACCTAGGAAGGTAATACCCGAAACAAAAGGAAATAAGAATACCAATTCTATATCATATAGTAGGAAGAAAACACATATTATTAGGAATTGTATAGAAACTTTAATTGGTTTTTGAGTTTGAGGTTTAAAACCACATTCATAAAAATCACGCCTAGTGTTTTTCATGAATCCAAACCGACGTAATATATCTTTAAACGACAAGAAGGTTAATAAGTTATAAATAAGTGTTGTTAAGATAAATATTGATAGTGTTGATGAAGCTACTTCGTAATCCCCCATAAAATATAAAAAACTTTAACATAAAGTAAACAAAAAGAATAATACAAAAGTAATACATAGTAAAATAAAGTTAAAACGTTTTTTAACTACAAAAAGTATTGAAGGAGGTATTGAATAGTAAATAAGATTACGAAATTGATACTTAAATCGTAGGTTTTTAATATTAGAATTTAACATTTATAAGTCTATTTACGGAATTTACTAATAAAATTTTTAAGAAATGTTTCAGTAGTATTATCAGCAACATCTGAGAGCTCAGGAGTACTGACTTGTTTAAGAATTCAATTTTTAGATGTATTTGTACGTCGAGCAAATGTTTGACTACATTGAAATATATAATGATCTAACAAGTCAAGATGATGTACAATTCAACCTAAATATAGGAAAACAAATTGCATAGAGAATTTAACTCAAGGATTTCCAATATATCCACCTTCGGGTTCGTAATAATAACGACCACAAGGTAACATACTTGCAACACAATATAAAGAAAGCATAAATATAATGAAAGTAGAAGTTTGTAAGATAGAGTTTTGCATAGGAATTGTAGCTACGTATTTATGAAATGTATTATATAAATTATATAATACAGGTAATACTAAAAGAAGTCCAAAGTATAAAACCATTCACATTAAACCTTCGTAATGGGTTGGTGAAATAATTAGAACTCCCATAAAAGCTCTAAAATATCAATGAGGAGCAACTCCGTAGAAACGAATTTCATCGAGTTCAGCAATATTTCAACGTTCAAAAAAGAAGTAATTTACTGTATAACCGCTAAAATGATGCATAAAAAAATAAAGAAATCCAAAAATACTTCAATATCAAGCATCTTGAAATTCTTTTAAAAAACCGTCGTAAAATCAAGATATATATGTACCGGATTTATCTTCATATGTAGTTTCTCCGCTATCACTGTCTCATGATTCATGACAGAACATAACATGTAATAAAATTAAATAAAGATAATATCAAGGTACGAAGTAATGTAAAACCATAAAACGAGTAAGTTGATCAACGTTTAAATGTTTATTAGTGAAAATAATATAATAAGTTTTATATATATTATTCATTAATGATCAAGCAACGTTAGCGATAATCGTTAATGTAAGATCACTTAAATGGGTAGCACTTAAGGAAATTCCAAGACCGACAATTGCGTGGAATCATAAAAAAGCATAACCACCTAAAATTCATCCATCAGACTCAGATGTAACAAAATTTTTTAGGTAAATTTTTTTCATGATATGCATATAAGATAAAAGCATTAGTGTATCAACTCCTCTAACATGCATATAAAAAACTTCAGCACCAAAACGAGTATCATTAAACATTTCTTCACGTAATTCAATGACAAGTCCTGGTTCAGGCATATAATATCAAGCCAAAAAAAACCCTGATAATAATTGCATTCCAATACAAATTAATAACATAAATCCTATAATTGATGTTACACTTTGGAAAGGTAATATTAATCGGTTAACAAAAAAATTTAAGTATGAAAAAACCATTGAAGATAACGAAATTAAATTTCATCCTCAATTTGTAACAGCATCTAGATTTTGAAATGTTGGGTGATACCCTCATAAAACTCTTCTTAGATTACGACCTTCAAGCATAATATATATTAACGGTATGAGCTGACTTTACCAGTTTTTTTATATATAATTTGTTTATTAAACCTTACACCCCTACCCGTAAAAATATTGATAGAACGTAGACCTTTTATTTGTAAACCAACATTAACTAAATCGTTTAGAGAAGTACCATAAAGCATAATACTTGTTTTAGTTCGAAACTTTACAAAAATGTAAAAAGCGTATATATAATGCCTATGCGCAAAACCGAATTGAGGAGTGATAGTACTTCTTTTATTTTTGTAGATATAGTAACCCTTACCTTTAAATTTAATTTTTAAAAAACAAGGGTTGTTAGATAAGTTGAAAAGCTTCCTTAAATTATTAAGGTATAGATAAGCATAGTTATTCTCATAAATATTAGAAAAGGAGATGGTTCGTGTATTTTTATCATAAAAAAAGCCCATAAATACTCTTGGTATAGCAGTATGCATAAAATATATGTCTGAATAGAGATATACTTTAGTTAGGCCGTTAGTTTCTAAAATTACAATATTTCATAGAAATGGTACATGTATATAGTGTTTATAGTAGTTTATATGAAACCTTGCCTTAATTTGCCAATTTAAGTTTTTAGTTTTTATTTGATTTGATTTTTTCTTATGCTGTACATACGTAGTTGATAATTTCAAGTTCAGTTTCATAAATTATTTAGTCGAAGTTCTATAGTTTTCAGCTAAAGTTGATCGACAGTTTCGATATACATAATTATAAGAGAATCTTTTAACTTTGTATACTCAAGTACTGTGGGGATTAAATAGAATATCACTAAACAGAGTTTGTAAACGGCTGTGTAGAGTTTTCCCTGATTTTAATTTAATCTCTTTAGATAATCAATACATAGCTCAATTTAGCCTTTTATAAGGAGTTAAAAATTTTCATATAAAAGTAAATTTACCTGACTTACCTCGAGTATTTTTAAAAATTTTTTTGTCTACTTTGTAAATGTAAAAACTAAACAAAGGTAGAAAGTTTAGTATATTTTTATATAAAAGACTAAAAACGTTTGAATGGTTAGATATATTTTTACTTGATATATTTAGGTAATGGTTATAATTTATAGTTTGATTGGTATAATGTAGAACGTTAGAGTAGACTTTACTATCTGTATAAAATGAATTTTGTAAAGTTGAGTATATAAATTTTCAGGATATAGGTGAAGTATTATAGTTTGGTGATAAATATAAGGAGAAAAATTTTTGAAGAGAGGATATAAAAAGATTTTGTGTTTTTAGCTTTAAACCATGTCGCATGAAATAAGTAATAAAACTAATTAAAGTTAATTCACGTTGAGGCCTTAATAAGGAATGCGATTTTTTAAAACAAGAAGGGATGTCGATTTGATGTTCGGAAAAAAACTCGTAAAACGTTAAACTTGAAAGGTGTTCATACTTATTGTGTATAAACCACTCGTCATGAATATCATCTCAACTATTAATAATATAAGAGTCGTATTTATTAACCATTAATTTATTAGTTATTAGTTTATCAAAATTCTGATGATATATATTATACTGAAAATAGTTATGTGTTGAGTACCAAAGGTTATAGTAATTCTCACGGTGTATAGAGTAATTTTTAAGTATTGAAACTTGTTTAGCACTACTAAAAGGTGTTAACATTTATATCTTAATCATTATCTTAGAAACTGTATGTTTTTTTTTTTTTAGAAATTGTTAGGTAAAAAAATGATAATAAGAGTTTTAATCTCTTACTAGTAAAGAAATTTGATGAGGGTTTATGTAGTACATTTGCTGCACTTGCAGAACCAAAGGAATAGTTATTTCTATTTTTACCTTTCATAGGTTTAAACCATGTTACATTTAGGATAACCCAATTATTAAATTTAAATAGTCATAGCTTTAGGGGGAAATATTCCGGTGTACTATTTCTTAAAAGAAAGTTATGCTCAATACCTACGATGTTGTTTAAATAATAATATCGTCTATAGAAGGTACTGTGCATTACTTTGGGGTAATTTAATTTAATTGATTTAATTCGCTTGTTGTTACTATACCAGTACTCATGTATAAATAAATTTTCACGTATATTTAAACCGTACGTTAAATATAAATTCAATAAATTTTCGAATAGCTTGTCTTGTTGTAAATTTGAACTCATATTGGTGTCGGAATATCAATGGTGGTGTCAAAATTGTTGAAGACCTAACCTTGTAATAATTGGATTTCCCATATTTCCCAAAAATAGTTATGTATAAAAACCTATTTAGGTAACTATTTAGTAAAAAAGCCATACTTGAAATCCCATTACACCTGTAAACGTATTAATTGTTTGCTTTGAGTGTGAGACTCTTAAATTAAGCTTTGAATGTGAAGTTTGACCAACTCTATATAAAATAGTCCGTTTACGGGAATTACCTGCCGCACTTATTTTACCTTTAAGTCGTATCTTAAGACCTTTTATTTGTAATTCTGGAAAAATATGAACAAAGTATATCAAAAATAAATAACGTAAAAACCTAAAGATGGTACGAGTTTTTCAGAAACTTATACGAAGTATCATAGCTTTAAGTCATGAACTAAAAAGGGATGAGTCACGTAAAGTAAAACTTAGGTGCATTATATGTAAAGCTTCTTCAAAGAAAAATTTATGACCTAAACGACGTTCATAAGATTTCATACGAGTAATTCATGCTTTATAACGAACAACATAGTCATACGTAATATTTTGATTTAGAAATGGGTATAATTGGATAAAAATTTTTTTACCTGAACAGTGCTCCATAAATCGTATTAAAGTGTTATAGTAAAGAGGTATTATATCCTCACGTATCTTGTTTGTAGAAAACAAACTAAGGATTTTTTTTGATGTAATATAAGAAAATGATTTGTGAGGTTGTAAATTAGTATAAGATAAGTCAGTGGTCATACTAAATTTACGTAATAAAAATTCTGAATTATTTTTAAATGTAGCAGGATTTGTTAATGTATTTAAAAGTCACGGTTGTAATATATAGAGTAGTGAGAGTTGTAATGAAGTTACTGGTAACTTTAATATACATGGATTTAAAGCAGCGGGTGTTATACTTTTTAATTTTTTTTGTAAATGTAATAAATTATAGTTAAATGGTAAAAAGGTTAGTATTTTTTTATTATCGGCAGTTAAAGTTTTATTAAGCTTAAGGTTTAATTTTTTCTGAGTTAATGGTAGTTTTAGAAATGCGTTAAAAAATTGAACTTCTGATTTACGCTTTGATGATCAATTTGCTTTTTTTTTTTGCCATAAAAAATTTAAGTGCTCCTGGGATCTAGTCCGGATAACTTTTTTTAGTGTAAAGAAAATGTTACGATACTGATTCACAAAGCTACCTTTCTTAAACTTTCTATTCTTATAAAGAAAGTACTTTTTAAAGAATCGGGAGTATATTCTTGGCTTAACTTCTTTATTCCTTAATCAAACTAAACTTAATAAATTTAAAAGTAGGTTTTCTAAAGTTAAGAAATTAACAGGTAATTTAATTGAATTAAATTGAGGTGTATTTACTATTTTTTTACCGAGGTAAAAGTTAAAATCTAAAGGGATTAAAGACCTAGAAGAGATTAATAATGGATTAACGTTATAGGGCGTTGGTTTATACGTAGTAAAATAGTTAGTTAACTTAGTTTTATATTTTAGGGGGGTTGATTGAGTACCAGATAAGTATACTGTACGTCTCGAAAAATGGCCTGCATCTATAATTTGAGCAATAATAATGGATGCTTTTTTAGAATGTATACGATACTTAGAAAGTACATAACTTGATAAATAATAATCAATAATAGAGTTAAAAGCGTAAGTCTCTTTAATAGTAGGGAAAAGATATTTATAAACTTGTTTAGGAGACACTTGTGGAATTATATTCGGTATATTTGTATGGTACGTAGTACTATTATAAAAACTGTTAATTACTGTGTTTGTACAATTTTTGGATTTAACTTGATTATGTAAATAAGTTTGTTGAAGGTGATTATAGTAATAGTTTATATCATATGGGAGATAAGTATACATATCTGTAATTACAGAAGGTTGAAGTAGGGGAGATGTTTTTTTAAAAAAAATAGGTCTATAATTTTTACGGTTTAGATTAAACCGTTTAGTTGATACTCTAGTGTTGAAATTAAATGAGTTTTTTTTTAATGTGTATTTTTTTTGACGTTGGCGTATGTTACTTATTAATAACTTTTTCATAAAACAAGAGTAGCAGGAATCGAACCCACGCATACGGTTTTGAAGACCGGTGTTCTACCATTAAACTATACTCCTTAATAAATTAGTAAATAATACCGGACTTTTACCGTCTATGGTTATGTTTTCAAACATATTATTACTAATAAAACATATAGGCTTTAAAAATTTCGCTCACCGCTACTTTCTTATTTTCAGTTGATATTAGTAAAATAATTAATAAGATGTTTCTATTCATTATTTTATTTAAATTTATATTATTTTTCCACACCTTATGAAGAGCTCTAAATAATTATCGATCTTAATCATCGTTTATAACTTAGTATCAAGGTATCCACTTAATGCTGGGATTCTTACTATTTAAGAAAAATATTTTATATAATTTTAGATTATGTGTACTCCAACAACAGGTTCCCCTACCATTACCTTGTTTCAACTTCGCTCAAATTACCATACCCTCCTTAATTTACAAACTCCCCATCTGTTTAAGTATAAATACTTAGAGTTAGACATTTAATTAATAAAAATAATTTGTTAAATTTATTTTTACTAAAACAATCTAGATAAAAAATTAGTAAAATATCCAGCCGGCACGACTCTTCGAGCGTGATGGGCGGTGTGTGCAAAGTTTGACAGATCATTCACCGCAACGTACTAATTTGCGATTACTAACGATTCCATCTTCATGTA
>Ga0256412_1000158_pt1 | contig 10576 bp, 13 predicted proteins | sample WCR_74metaT_FD_190055 | JGI IMG/M metagenome (GOLD analysis project Ga0256412, IMG submission 190055) | Metatranscriptome of seawater microbial communities from Monterey Bay, California, United States - WCR_74 (Metagenome Metatranscriptome) | ecosystem: Environmental > Aquatic > Marine > Coastal...
CATATCTTAAAAATATGTCGTAGTAGAATTTTGATGGTGAACCGCCTGGTTCACTTAGTTAGTAGTTAAAGGTACCTTTGCTGCAGTCAGACGATTTTGGTGGTAAAACAAAGTCTTCTGGGCAAGCGTAGCTTTAGAAATATGGAGTTGGTGGTCGAGGAACTGACCTGAACTCTAATCAGTCTGTTGGAATCGGCGGTGACGATGACAAAGACGATGCCTTCCATAAGGTGGGAGAGAATGAAGATGACGGTCCAATTAAACCAGAGGACCTACAACCGGGTCAGGAAAATGCCGGTGCAGGCTCTGAACTTTAAAAAAAGTTCAATTAAGGCATGTTGACTAAACTAAAGTCATCTGTGAAAAAATAGGCCTCCTAATATAAACCAAGATCAAAAGAATTCTTGAAAATCAATTTTTCATCATATCATGATCATTGCGTGTTGGAACCATAAAATAGGTTGCAGAAGATTTGGATGATGAGAATGAATGGACTGGAGGTTACCTCAACAATCGTAATTGGTATGATCGCCATCTGGCAGGCTTCCTTTATCTCAGTTGGAATGTATATCGTGACTGGCATGCTTTTCATTGCCTCAAAGAAGTTTGTTATCGAGAGATTACACCAGCGCCAAGTTATTTCGGCGATAATTTTCTTATTGTTGATCATTATTATCATTTTGAAAGTTATTATTATTTGCATCTTGGACAAATAAAAAAAATAATAAACTTAATAAGAACTTGATAGTAACGTGAGATGGATGAAGAGTATTGGCTATACAACCTATCTTACCAAAAAAGCAGAGGATGCTAAAGATTTTCCTCATGGAAAAATTGGTGTTCATGCATTCCAGTCCTTGATTTTTGAGATATGCACGTTTGTTATCTTAACGATTTTTAACTATTTCACAAAAAAAACTTAGAATAACATCAAATTTTTGAATGAGCATGAGTAAGAAATCCATCGACTGGTCGAACTGGAAAATGAAAATAAAGAGAGAATCGAGAAAGAAGCTGAAGATCGGAAAAATAGAAGAGAATTAACTGATGATGGAAATGATGTTCTCGCATCTCAATTGATAACTACTCTACAATCTCAAGTCGAGGGCACAGTCGGTGATTAAGATGGATATAATATGGCCTCAAGTAAACTTATGAATAAGTCAGGTAAACAAATTCGTTAATCGAAAACAAAGCGAATGATAAAATAGGACCTTTAAACTTTGAAGACAGAAGGAGAAAAGTATAAAAAATACAGAAATTACATCGAATGTGAGGCATTCAAGAATATGCACCATTTATTTTTTAAGATAATGATCTCCGCAAGCATTGCTTAAGCTATGATTTTCAATAGTTTGATTGATATCTCTATTCTTTTCTTATTGCTTCTTCTGAAAGCCAGCGTGGCCTACAAGAACAACTACAAGAAACAACACACTAGGCTGAAGTTCGTGATAGTTTATTGGTGTCAACTTATAACACAACTTAAAGTTTGGTTTGTTATCTTCATGTCAACTCCTTAGCTAGTCTATTGGATGAACACTAACAAGGATAACATTTACGTTGTGTACTTTTAAACTTTTTTCGGACTAAGTTTCCTTGTCGATCAATCACATGAAGAGTTACAATTACCCACACCTATCCTTGACATAATCAAAGGAAAAAGTGAGATGTCCACTAGAGTGATCTACTACTTTACTCTTTTCCTGACTCTCTTTGTTACCCAGCTGTGGAAATAAGCAAAGTGGGCAAGCATTAGAGATTTTTGGATCGAAGAACATAATATTCAAAAGAAGTTATACAAACAAAAGAAGACTATGAAGAAGAAGCTGTAGACTAAAATTGAAGGAGAATTAGAAGAAACATGCGGATAATAGAAAGATTTGTGGGCCAGTGATACGACAATGCTTCATTACTACATCGTTATGCATGATAAAACTTTATTTCTGCAAAGATAGCAGCTTCAGCAAAAATTGCAAAAAGAAAACTGGGAGAAGATCAATGCAGGTGAACAAGATCAACAAAAAAGAGAAGAATTATGGAGAAAAAATAAAGAATATCAAGAAAAGATAATCCATTAACAACGAACGAAAATGGATATTCATAAATAATAATCAGACTTCATAGCTTACTTACCCACTTTATCACTATGGGTCGCAAGAATTTTAGTGACTTTTTAGTCTTACATGTACTGCTAGGACACAAGCTTAGTTCAATTAATCTGGGTCGTCCTTTCATTTATTATTTCAAATGAAATGATCCTCTTCATTAGCGTCATGTTTATGATCCCATTTTATTCCATGATGTTTTTGGTAGTTTACCTAAAGAGAATCAAAGTCCTTGAGAAGACGATGAAAGTTTTTTGTCATGATTAACGTTTGTTTGATTTCGATTTCCAGTATCCAATTATAGAGCAGACTCTGTATTACTCGATATTAACCAGTTTCTTCCTAATGATAAGTGGTATAAAGTCAACGATATCAAGTAAAGATGACTCTAACTCCACCAACGACTACTTTATTAACATCTACAAGATAAAGCTGCATAGCAAGCATTCCTCCATGCTTTGGAAATACAGTTTCAAAATCTTGAAAAATATTCAGAAGCTAGTCTTTATATGTCTTTTCATTGCAGGAACAAGCGACATGAAATAGTTAGACTCCCTCTCGAGTTTAGGATTTATCACTCTTTTCGCTGTGTACATCACATGGGAACGCCTCTATAGATAAACAACTAAGATACCATTGATCTTCATATCCATGTTCATAGTTACAAGATATTACTATGGAATGTAGTATCAAATCTTTGAGAAAGTTAAAAAAGTAAATGATTAAGCCGAATGGCTCGACATGTTTGATCCATACCAACCACCTAATTGGAAGAAGGGCTCAAGCGTTTACTTCAAGATGGATTTTTAACCTGAAATATGGTTTTTAGTCATCATTTTCAGACTCCTTAATAGCGCCAATTAACTGTTCCTAGACAAAGCTGAAGTAGCACACCTTGAAACAGTAGCATATGAAGCTATCAGGCTTCATAATTAAAAAGGAGTTAACACCTGGAATAACATAGCAAATCTGATCGGAAACTAGATAATTTACATCTACATCGTTATCATGATTTTCTTCGTCGTGAACTCACCTATTAACAACATCATAATTTTCCTGCTGTATTGCCAGAACATAATCCTGATTGGGTCAGTTTGCAGTCAAGACAAGTCAATTCCCAATATTAAGTGGCAGCTAAAGATAACCTAATGCATGAAGATCTTTGCATCTGTAGCAATTGTCCTAGACACCATTTTCATGGCCATGGTTGGCACTCAAAAGGATAGAGATCATGGAACCTTCGCAAAGGAATATCCTTGGTTTTACAAGAATTTAAGCTTCTTTGGGCTAAAAGTTTCAGAGTACTAGTCCGATGGAATAACAAAAAACAATCATGATTAAACTCTGCTCCTGATTAAAGATAAACTCTACTTTTAAGCTACATATCTGATCATGTCAATATTGATTCACTAGTATTTTGTATCCCAAGAAAACTACACAAGGAATGAGGAATTATGGAAACCTGAGGACTTTAAGAAACTCTATGAATATAAGACTGATGATAAAGCAAAATAGAAAAAATACACAGATTAGCTTTAGAATAATGATGAGCATAAGGAAGAACTAATCAAATTGAAAAAAGATAACAAGCAAATTGAACTTGAGACCTTTAAGAAGAAGCTAAGCTACACCCAATATGACTTACAAGATAGATACAGCTTCAGAAGATGGTAGACTCAATTTATCATCTACGAACTTCTCAACTGGTGGCCAATTTTTGATAAAATTGCTTCGATAAGTCATGTTTTCAACGGATTCCTGATAATGTACATCGCCTTGTACTATAATGTTTCACTCTTCATGCTCATTTATGTGTTAAGTATCACCCAATTTTACATTCATGCAATCAAGAGTATTTAAATGTTTGCCAAAAATTGGCTTAAAGTTACTGGACAATAAACTTAGATTGATCTCGATACTGCGAATAGAATCAGTTAAAAATACAACAGAGTTAGTAAATATAAATTCCATACCATCAGGTCCAAGATTTGGAAATTCCAGATAAAATTGTTACAGGTTATGGCTATCATGAGCGCACCAACGCCGTTCATCATGATCTATAGAGGTAATCTAGCACGCCAACAGCAAGAAAATCCATTTAACAACCACGACGCTCTAATCCATCTGTTGGACAAAGTGTAATATTGGTTTTACATTTGCGGCATCTTCACTGGTAATGGTAAGGAAGAAATAGCGACTTACTCCAATGCTATTGGATTGCTGTTTATCGGATTATTCATTGAAAAAGCAGCAATCAATTGGCTGTAGAATCGATGGGGCTGTACCTACTTCAACTATGCTAAGTTTGTTGAACTTGAAACAAGATCGAGGGCTATAAAAGAGAAGTGGGAGATTACGCCGATCCCATATCATCCAGAACATTACAAATACCACAACTTCTATAAGCCATAGGAATTTGAAATCATCTGTGCTAAACTCTTGGAAAATCAGAAGTTTAAAGATAATGCAATGAAGAAGTATGAAAAAGAATGTAAATAAAGAAAAGATCTTGGTCCAGAATTCTGTAAAAATGCTATTCATATGGGCTTCGAAGCTAATGTAGTTTTCACAGATTTCATTCCTTACAGAGAAGCTATAAGAATTAAAAAAGTCATTGAGTTCTCCCTTAGAGTGAACGGAAGAGATCCAAGTCTAAAAATGGGTGGTTGGGACAATATCACCAAATAAAAAATGGAGAAATTATTTGAGCATATCGACAAAGAGGAAGAGCTAAAATCAACCTTAGTAAATCTAAAAGAAGAAGAAGCTTTGAAAAAATTGAAAGAAGAAGAAAAAGTTGAATATGAATTGAAAGATGCTCATCAAGAAAAAATCAAAGAAATCAAATAAAATATCGAAAAATTCAAAAGTAAAATTTATAGTTTAAAGAAAGACATTAAATATGAAGAAATCGATGTTGAAGAGAAATACGAAGAAATAGAAATTCTTAAGAGATTTAAAATTGAATAGCTAGAAGTGATCATTAAGAACGCTATCGTGATGAAGTATAAGATCAGCTTTTCTAAAGGCATGATGTTTGCTTTAGAAGCACTAGTAATGATCCTTCTCATGGTTTCCATTGCTCTAAAATCCAATGTCTTCTCTCTGATTTACCTGGTCTTCGTGATTCGATACCCATCTTGTGAATAGAAGCACCATCTCTTTGAAAGACTAAGTTATTACTTATCGATCACCTTGGCAGTCCAATATGCTCTGTACTGGCTTAACATGTCCTAATATACAGAATTGAAGTCATATAAGTTTCCATAGCAATTCAAAGATTTTCCATTTGCTTAAATAGCTAAAAATCCGAATTACCTTAAAGATGAGAGCTTTCCATTTCCTATCATTTTCTCGTTGTCGGAATTTGTAGGCAAAAAGCACTTCCTGTAGATGGCTTACTTCTTAGGATTAGGTATCAATTCAGTCCAGTTAGAAAACCTAATGGTAGACTTCTTTAACTTGTTTATTGTAAGCTTGTACATTTTGCAATATAGAAGCGAACTTTTCAACAAGACGATGGGAAAGGTCTTTTGGAAATTCCCTTTACCAACAGATGAGCCAGAATTTTGGAACCGATGCGATGAAAGAACAAAGAAACATATCATTTGGTTAAGCGACCCACTTCCACTTTCAGATCCAAGTTATGATAAATTAAAAGAAGAGCTTTAGTTAGATAAAAAACAAGTCGAAATTATTGGCAAATTAAAAGTTAGTTATGCCAAAGAAGTGAAAGAAAAATTCTTTGATTTCAATTAAATTCTTATCAATTACGTTGATTTGAAATATCAAGAAATCTGGAGCAAACATTTTGTTAAAAAGATCAAAAATTAGTTGAAAGAACAAATTTTCTATTTCAGAATAGTTAAACAAGGTTCCTAAATTGTGTACTTAGGCTTCCACATAATTACAATCTTTGTGATTATTCTTCTCTCCATCATGAGATAATCGTTGGTCAGTTTGATCTACCTCCTTGTTATCTGCGTCTAAATCATGTACAACGTTGAAGATGCTTTAAAAGAAAGAAGTTAAAACTTAAGCTCTGAAATCAAAAATCTTGAAAATGACATCAAAACAAATGTTTAAACTCTTAAATAAAAATAAGAATTGTATGAGTAAGAGTAAAATCCATCTTTTGATCTTGAAGATGAAATCGAAAAATTGAGAGCTTTTATCGAAACCTAGAATCAAGAGCTTAAACATAGTAAGTTTAATTACTTAACAGCTAAGACGAACAGAGGTGATATTAAATTGAAATCCAAAAAGAATTCTGAAATTAAAAAGAAAAAAGAGAACATTCATACTTTGCCTTTCAATTTCCATTACACTTTACAAATTCTCGTGATTTTGGACTTCGTTACTTAGATTGTATGCCAGATGCCATTAATCTAATATGGCAAAGGTTTTACCAAGTGGGGATTCAGAAAGATTTGGACCTCAGGAACTGATGACAGCAAAGTGGCCTTCAATTACTCTGATTTCATGAATGTTGATCAAAAATATCAAGGTCTTTAGATCAAAAATCTACCGTTATTGTTACAAATATTGAATTGCGTCATGATCGTTTTTGTTTTCACCCAGGTATCGATCTTCAACTCTTTTGGTTACAAAAAGTTCGTGACCTAAAAGAATGGTAGCATGAACCTTCTACTCTAATTATCCGTCTTGAAAGGCAAATCAGTTGCCTACAGATTCAACAACTTTAAGATCATAAAAATTCTTCAAATCTAAAAGAAGAAAGAGCTTGTTCTTGGAAACTTTGAAGAGCTTAAATCCAAAATGAAAAACTGGAGAATCATGAAACAGCAAACAATGAATATTGGTATAAAAGAATTGTTCTATCAAAATCAATAAATTGCTGAGAAAAGGAATGATGTTGTTAAGGATAAATCAGGTGTCGACTTTGACAATAACTTGTACGGCTTACCTTCTTCAAATATTTCAAAAGACTAAATGATGGCAATGGCAAACGACAAGGAAAAGAAATCAAAGTCTAAAGTTAAATTTTCTAAATAGAATGAAGACAAAAGCTCCTGCGATAGCGACTCCTCTTATGACAAGTTTAAAGAATTTGAACTTGAAGAATACGAAATTCCAACAATTTAAGAGAAGCAAGTCTTCTTGAGAAGGATGAGTAAAAAGCTAGTTGAGGAGAAGATTACCAAAATCAATTATCTTGTTACTATCTATCAATATGTTTAAAAGAATTGGATTGAACAGATCTTCTTCAAAAACGAAAAAGAAGAAGTAGAATAACTTCTCATTCAACATTCTCAGGGTAGTGTTGAAATTCCTACTGAGCTAGAAAGAATAATGGATGACGAAGCTTACGATTTCATTAGCAGGTACTTCCAGAATACCAGCTCCATGAAAAAAAATGAACTTAACATGTTGGTTCAAAAATTTAAGCGTTTAGAAGCAGAATCACATGTAAATGTTGAAGATTAAATCATCAAGATTATATAAAATTAGCTTCCGGAAGACACCCGACTTAAGCTCAAGGAAATGACCAGAACTTGGGAGTTTACTCGACCACTTACAATGTTAGAAAGACTGATTGAGACCTTCTTTTATTTGTGCATTTCCAAGATCTCATATATCATATTCATGAATATGATTTACAGCACATATCAAAACGCCGGAATCATAACGATCATTTATCCATTTATGATTTTTGGCTGGGCTTTGCTAGAAGAAACCAGACCATCTAAGAGTTTTTGGAATCTTCTGAAAGCCTGGACTACTTTCGTTCTCTTTTGTAAGTTCTTTGCCAACATTAAATATGGAGATGATCATGCAGACGTTTTCATACACAAACCATCTTAGCTATTCGAAATGCTTCTTTCTGGAAAAGATGTTAAACCAAGCAAACCAATAGAACACTTTTTAAATGGAAAGATTTGGGGCTACGTTAAGCTTGGTCTTTTCTCTTATGATAAGCTATCGGACATACTCGTCTACATCCTCCCAGAAATTTTCATTCTTTGCTTGCTAATGGTCAATTCAATCTATCTCAGAATGTTGGGATTCAGAAACCAATCGGAGCATGACATAGAGGACATAATCAGCGGAATCGATAGAACCATTGAAAGAGGAAACATTGATAAAGTACGAGAAAAGCAATTGCTAGATTGCTGCATGAACTTAAGTCACTAATTCTTAAGTCCAAACGAGTAGATCAAAATTGATTAAAAAGCTGAAAGAGAGATAGCTGAAAGTGAGATGAAATACAGGATAAAAGGTTTTAACGATTTGGACGCCTAATAAAACATAGTTTCGACCAAAGGAATGTGTGAAGATCGTTTAGAAAAACAGGAATTAGAATTGAAGAGACTTTCATAAAACATCAAGAGCGCTAACTCAATGTTCAAGTTTGAAACAAACGAAGAAGAAAATGATTCCTATGAATAATTTGTCTCGAAGAAATTACTATCAAAGGTATTGGATGATGACATTTTAATCTATAGAGAAGGTCATCAATTTGCAAAATATGATAAAAAAGTCGATTTCATGACATATTAAGAAAGTTAACAAGATTACTAGAAACTGATTGAACATGAAGTAATGTCTGCAGGTGACAATGAATGTGATTTCATCCAAAAATCTAACTTAATCATTGAGAGAAACAAACCTCATTTGGGAACTTTTGAGAAATCGAGGTACTTCGAAAATTTGTTCCCAGGGCTCAAGATTTAGAAGCCAGGATACGATCTCTATGGTTCCACGACAATCTTCCTAACAATTCTTATCATTTTTGTGTTTTCAAACTATGATCACTTCAGTACTTCAGTATCATAAGTCATTCCTGGTAAAGAAACTGGTAACCAATTCAGCAATGGCATGATCTTTTTAGTGCTCTTTATCATATTTGTGATGCTAGCTGAAAGATATGCTAACAGAACTGCTACTAAAGCACCAGTGGTCAATCAAGGCTTATTCTAATTAGATAATGATAAAGAAAGCTTCGATGGAGCGTTCACTAACTATTTCCACTAGGAATCTCTTACTGTTGATTCATCGAAATAAGGTGATAGGAATTACAATAGATGGGCAAGAGGAATAGGAGCCCCAAAAGACCAAAGTAGCGTTATAAAGCTTTCAGACAATTAATGTTTGGATTATTTGAGAGATCTTCAAGAAGAAAACAAAGTTAACAAAACGGAGATTTCAAAATAACAGAAAGTCAAATGGTTTATGCATATGTTTCTTCTTTTCGCTGTTCACATTTACGTTTTTTGGTGGGTACCAATAAGAGGCAACATGGCTCTATATGGATCTCCAAAATGTGATGAATAGAAATAAGCGTACTATGGGTGCAAAGATTTCCATCGAAACACAACTCTAAAGATTTTCTACATATTCCTTTGTATTTATCTTTTCTTGTCGGCAATGCAAATTAAGTTTGGATTACCAATCATGAAAAAACCATCGTCCGTATTACAATACAATGACAACTTAGTGGCTTATGGAGCAGCTAGTGTTTACATGGCATTACCGTTCATCTTAGAAATTAGATGCTTGATTGATTTTTCCTTTGCAGAGACTTCTCTCGATATTTTCTAGTTCTGGGAACTTTATCGAGGAAACTACGACATGTACAATACAAAGAATGGTAATATCTATTACTTCTAAAAAGTTATCGGAGAGCCAATGCCTCTATTAGACAGATGCTTAATGGGATTCCTTTTCTCAATTATTGTACTTCTGATCTTGTGCGGACCCTTGGTTCTCTTCAGTCCAATGGCAGGATTCATTGCTGTTAACCCTGTTATCAGCACCGAGTTTAGTCTTAACTTTTTGATTGTCAATCAAATCTCTAATAATACAATGAAATAATTCGTGACTGGAAATATGAATGCTCTAGAAAACGATTCATTGAACTTAAATACCATTCATGCGAAAAATGAAACAAAACAGCTCGAAGAAGATAGAAAATAATTGCTTAACCATAACAATACTAATTGGTATGTTCTTTATACTCAAAAGAATGCTATGCTTAGAGAATTGAACTCCACTCTTAAGGATGAATCCAAGTTCCAGAATTGGACCGAATCAAGATTCTTTGTTCCAAAACAAATTTAATTGTGTTTACTTAGTGAATATCCTGACAAAAGATGGGGCATGAGCGAGTCTAGAAGGCAATAGCTTAGGAGTGATTTGAAAAATGCTCTAAATGAGAATGATCCATTTACGACCTTTTAACTTGGTTTTAATATGGAATTTGATCGATAATATCCTCCAGGTACCAAAAAACATACCGAAATTGATTAGTTGAAAGCATTGAACACCAGTCTTAGACATGATTGCCAGACCAAGCAAAAATTATTAGAATTCACAGAGTTTGAATGTCAAAAGGAAGCAAAAGACGCTAAGTTCGACATAACTTTTTACGAGGCTTTTAGTCCTTATCTGATTTTGGGAGACAAAAAGAAAGCAGAATTGCTAACGAGAAAGCCATTACTTTAAAC
>Ga0256412_1000160_pt1 | contig 10526 bp, 18 predicted proteins | sample WCR_74metaT_FD_190055 | JGI IMG/M metagenome (GOLD analysis project Ga0256412, IMG submission 190055) | Metatranscriptome of seawater microbial communities from Monterey Bay, California, United States - WCR_74 (Metagenome Metatranscriptome) | ecosystem: Environmental > Aquatic > Marine > Coastal...
ATTTGAAATGCAAACCAATTCGTCGCAACTGCCAAATTTGCAAGGGGCAACCCAAGCGAACGCAACAGCTCCAGGAGGTGAGGATGGAGCTCTTGTTGGAGTCAACAAGGTCTAAGAGCTACAAAACCGCATCCAAGCGGAAATCAACAAAGCCCAGGAAGATCTGGAGAGCTTCACCAAGAACGATCGGAGCTACAGGCGCAAAGATACCGTCGAGGTCGTCAAGGATGTTATGAAGCGCATCAAGGAGGCCACCTCGGAGATAAATCAATAGAGTGAAGAAGTTAGAGAGCGGTTGTACTACCTCATCTACAATTCAACCATTTTGATCTTCAGAGCTTGCCATCAGCTCCGAGTTGCCAACTTCTCGAGAGAAGCAACTCATTACCTCGCGTTCAACGTGCTCTGCCTTGACAACAACCTCATCTTGACGACCACCAAATATCTGGACTGGCGAGTCCTCAACTATGTCGAGCTGGCAAGGGCCTATGCTGACGTCGGAGCCTTGAAGGCCGCCACGAAGGTGATCAGCTATGGAATAAGCAAGGTTCTTTATACAAAGTAAGTCGAAGAGCAAGACCCTCCAGTACCAGAAGGAACCAAAGATACGCTCATTGATGCACTCAGAGTCCTGAGAACTCAAGAGTTGAAGTATGAGCTACAATCAACTGCCCTCTCACCCGAAGCATGGCGAAAGAAGCTGGAGGAGACCTTCGCAAACAATAAATACCATAGAAGTCTAGCGATTGTGGAGTGCCTCTAGACCAACGAGCCATTCTCGACAAGTGCCAAGGCTGCTGGTGCTTCAAAGGCCCGCCAAATTATGGCTGAGGCTCTGAGATAGGTGGCAGACTTGGTGAAACCTGACGTTGAGCTCGTCAAGCAAGCACTCGTCCAGGTCCATGAAAAGAAGAAGAGAGACCGAGAAAAGAAAGACAAACTTCAGAATAGAGACCCTGAAGTCGATCTTGATGAATTGCTTGACAAATACAAGTAAATGGACGCTGAAATGATCTCAGAGAAGGACTGGAAGTATGCTGCTGCCAATGTTCCAATTGAAATTCATGTTGAGCTTGTAAAGAAAGCTTTTGAATCGTAGATGTGGAATGAATTCGATGCTTTGCTTGATCCAGCTCTTGTCCGTCTCAAATTCAGAAGATATGAGGTTCCATATCTAGCCACCATAGACGTCTTGATGTCGGCCAATAAGGTGGCGAATATTCCAAATGGCTTTGAAAAGCTTCCAAGGGATCTCAACCAAGCTAACCTGAGGATTGAGCTGAAAAGACTTAGAGCATCAGCAAAGAAGGGTACAGGTGACGCAGCACCAAGTGGAGGAGCAGCACCCAAAGAAGAAGCTAAGAAAGAGGATCCTAAGAAAGCAGCTGGAAAAGATGCCAAAGGAAAGAAAGGAGATAAGACACCGGCTTCAAATGCTCCAGAAGAAGAATCAAAGCAAGCACAAGATGACGAAATTCAGGCATCAGAAAATGAACTTGAGGCCATCAAGCATGTATATGTACACATGCTACTCTAACGCACCAAAAATCCACAGAACGCAATTGTTGGTGTTGATGTTGTCTTGGCTGACGAGAATCTTGGCCCTGCTCTCCCAGATAACCATTTTGCTGTCGCTGTACCAATCAGATAGCATGCAGGCTCTTACGAAAAGCAAGGTGTGATTCCATATGTGGTATTCAGAAGAACTGCCAACTCACTCATCGATGAGGAGGACTCTCTTTCAATTTTGACTGATGTCTGCGTCATCCAAGGCCAAGATCCACATTTGAGGGCACCATTGGGCTACCATAAGATTCCTATTGACTTGAGATAGACTCCATAGGATCTTGAGAGAGTACCAAATCTCGATTATGTCTTCGTGTGCTACAAGACTGACAAGCAGCTCGCCCTAGCTGAACGTGACCTCCTTATTCTGAGACGTCTGGCAGAGCTCGAAAAGTCATTCATCCTTCCAAAATCTGAAGATCACAAGGCACTGGATGAAGCTCGCCAGTTTTTGGGTCTGACTTTCAGCCAAGACTTGCTCGTAGAGCTTTCTAGCACAGTCAGAGAAGCACTTCTGGGACCCTTAGGAGACTACTATCTTGAAAATCGATTGGATATGCTCACTGAGATCTCCGGTTTGTTATGGTCCAAGTACTTGTTGCCTGTGCTCCAGAAAGTCGATATATACATTGAAATGCGTGGTCAAAAAGAATACTTCGGAGAATTTGTAGACTCGATTGATGAGGCTGTCATCAGAGTGAGAAGGGATTTTGTAGAAACCTTCAATGTGATGCATCGTATTCTCACCAGAATGGACTTTGTGCCAGACATGGTTATGTACTGCAAGTTCTCAATCTACCTAGCGAGTCTGCAAGAAGAAGTTGGTGAATTCAGAAACGCAGTTCAAGCTCTCAGATCTGCACTTGGAAAAGTGGTCGAGTTCAGAGAGGAAAGGATGAAGAGGACTCTGGACTCTGATGCTCCAGAGAATGCTTCCACTGCAATGAGCATCACGATTGACAATAAGAAAATTGGAGATTTGGAACTCAAGATGTAAACCATTTACAAAACGTGGGAAGAAATCATTTTGAGGAAGGAGAGAGATCGCGTCAGAAGAGAAAGGTCGGATGCTCCTCTTGATGAAGACGAGGGCGATGAAGAGCAACTTGAAGTGCAACAATGCCTGGATGAGCTCCGTGATAAAGGCTTATTCGAAAGAGATATCGACGTCGCAGAATGGCATAAAGAGAATAAAGTCAGAAACTCGTTGTCTGATAAGAAATTCTTCAGCGAAACCGACTAGATTATTCACGCGATGCATTGTGACATCTTGATGAACCTTTATCGATGCGAAGTCAAACTTGGCAAGGAAATGAATGTGGTGAAGAGGTAGACCACAGACCTTTTGAAAACCCAAGGCATCGACTTGAGCAAGAATGCGCCTGGAAACTTGACGAAGAACCTTTCGATGAAGCTCCAAACAAAAATGAATATGGCAAAAGGAAAGACTCTAGCACAAAACAAAGGAGCTTTGAAAAATCTATAACAGACGCTTTAAGAAGCTGGAAAGCTTCCTCCAGCGAAACCTTAGATTTTATCTTTTGAAAAGATCCTTGAAAGAGAAAATAATCAAAATCCATATCAAAATGCTTTACTATATATGTCACTTGCGATGGCCAAGTCAAACAACGTTGAGTAAAAAAGTCTATTGCTCGAATCATTGGAATTTCTGAAGAAAGCAAGGCTCGGAGAAGACAACCAGTCTGAAAAGGCTCTAGAAAACACGGTGTACCTGCGAGCAGCAAGGCATTATCACGAATATTTCTCCAGATCTGCAGATCAAGTTCATCCATTTGGTCTATTGGCGAAGCCACAGTACATCAAGAAGACGCCAGTTCCAGCGAAGCCGGTGATGGTATGTAGAACAAGCACCTCCATCACGATGAAGCTTCCTTTCTACAAGCCACTCACCGAGTACAAGGCATGGAGAAACATTGCCAAAGTTGCACTCTATGGTAAGCCATCAGGTTCTGGAGTAGCTGTCAGTCTCAATAACACCGATTATGACGGGACTGGAGAGAAGAAAGCTCCAGGCAGTGTCCTGAATGTTACTGGCCTCATTCCAAATGAAAGATATGTTTTTGCAGCTGGTGGTTACACAGCTGATGACACTTGCGTAAATGGAATTGGTGAAACTTCAAACGAGATCTTGACTCTTCTGCCGCTTTCACTTCATCAGCTCTATGGTTATCTGGCTGAAATTGCTTTCAAACTGCAGCACTATCACATCGCTCAATAGGCAGCTGAGCAGTTCTGTCAACAATTCCTGATCAAGAATGAGTTCAATTATGCCCATTTAGATACTCCTGTCAATCCAATTCTTGCTTTCCGCCTAGATGAGGACTATCTCTCTCGGGTTTCGATGGTTGAGGCAAAGCAGTTGGCTGAGGCCTTCATTATTTTGGCCAAAGTTTCCAAGATTGTGAGAAATGATGTCCAAAGGAGAGCAGATACATGTGAACTCCAAGTTGAAAAGCAAAAAGTCGATATGAAAATCGCCAACTTCCTTTGCCTTGCTCTTGAAATTTCTACAGCTTTGAATCGCCCTTCTCTTACCAAACGAGTTGTTGCCGAGCTCTATAATCATCTTGTTGGATACTTCACAATGAAGATGAGGCCACAAATTCTTCTTCAAGTTCTCCTGAAATGCCATCAATCTCTCAGATTGGTCCCAGTTGAGCTCGTCGATGCCAACTGCAGAAGAATCCTCGGATGTCTGAGCTACCAAGTGATCAAGTTGGGATTTGAGACATCTGAAGACGCAATGCTCAGACGAGCCATGATCTCTGAGCTTCCAATTGCCTCTCGGTAATGGCGTCGTTATTCATAATATGTGATCAATAGACCCCGACTTACGGAAGAAGAATTGGAGAAGAAAGAAGAGCAAGAAAAACGAATTGAGCTGGGAGAGACCGTCCCTGAAGAAGAGTTAATCAAGGAGCCTGAACCCTACGAAGAAAGACTGTACAAGCTTGATGAGTTCGAGGAGGAGGGCAAAGCGCTTGAAGAGTTTTTGCTCAGTCTTATGGAGTACCAGGACGTCGTCAAGGCAAAGGCCGAGAAGTGGAAAGAAGCCATTCAGGCCATGCAAGATATCACCTCTGGAGGTGAAGATGTTGTCGCACAGAAGAAGGAGGATGTGATGGCCAAGGTCGAGTTCTGGGAGCAAGTCAAGACCAACAAACCAAGTGCACAGCTCACCGCTCTTGTCCAGGCGCATGACGCTGGAACTCAGAACCCAAGATACTTGGAGTTTTGCTGCAAATGTATTCGTAGAGCCATGGAATCTGGTGACCATGCCGGTTTTGTAGAGCTTGGTCAGCAAATCAGAGAAGGTGTCAAAGTTGCCGAAGAAGATGAGGCAGCAATTGAATCAAGGATAAATGAAAGAATTGAATATCTTGACAAGGACATCGTTAGGAAATAGAGAAAGAGGTTTGCAGCTCTGGAGGAGAAGGTGAAACAAATGCTTGAAGAACAAAGCCTTTCTGGAGGAAACACAGGCTTGGGCACCAAAAAGCTGAAGCAACTCGTCAGCGGCGACAAGACCGTCAATGACGATGACAACAACAATCTGATTGTTTTCGAGTCGGAGGACCAAGAAGAGCAGAAACTATACAGTTATCTTTGGATAAGTGAAAAGCACTTCCTGGAAGGCATTTGTCAATTCCTTGGACTCGCCTCGGTGTCTCCTTAGAGATCATAGCTAGATGCAGCGGTCTAGAGCTGTGTCTTCAACGATATCCTCCAAATCGATTTCATCAAATTCAAACAGATCTTGGAAGAGCACAATGAAGATCAAAAGAGCAAGAAAGCACAATTTGAAGAAGAACACAAAGAGGATGAAGAAGTTTACACAGTATCGGCTGAAGAACGAGTTCAAAAAGTTTCAGATCTGCTAAAGGTAATGGCTAGAGCTGCTGAATATGCCAAGAACTCAAGATCTTGGCTTCAACTTGTGGCAATTATCCGATATGCATGGAATGTGTTCGCATTTGATTTGACCAACCCACTTGAACTGACCCAAGTTGACGGCTGGCATTACATTCTGCTTATTGCTGAGTGCAGTCTGTGCTTGGTAGAGCATCTGTAGAAGGGAGGAAGTCTCCGAAAGATGGCTGGCAGAGAGATCGATGAAGTCAAAGACCAAAAGCCATCATTCGACAAGGAATTCCAAACCAAAGCAAGCGCAGTCAAATTTGAAGCTGGAACAATAGGTGTGGAAGCTGAATCACAGACTGGGGCTGAACTCACACAGACCAAAGCAGTGAAGGCAGCAACCAATGGAAAAGGCACCAAATGGTTCGAAAACATTGAAGAATTTGATATTTCACTCCACGCAAGCTTCATTGGGTATACTGTCCAATGCTTAATGGCAGTCTCAAAATGGGAAAGTCTCGTTGACATCAGCAACAGACTGAATACAGCCACGACCAATGAATTCGCAGCTCAACTACTTCCATTTATTATTTATGCTCAAACCACTCTTTATAACCAAGCAGCAACTCAGACATCTGAAAAGAGAAAAGCTCTTGAAGTCAGAATTCAAGCATTTGAAAACTGGAAGCTCACAAGCAAGAAGAAGAGAAGTCGGACAGCGATGCTCACCGGTGAGATCCCTCCTGAAGAGCAAGAGTTCTTGAAGGATAAACAGCAACTGGAGAAGGAGATTTTCAGGCTAGATGTCATTGAAAATGTGCTTCTGTCAGACAAGCAATCTTCTGATGGATTATTGGAGAACATCAAACGTGATGCAAATAATTGTGTCGAATCACTCAAGCAATGCAGAAAACTCTATCATCAATATGGCATTGAAACGCAGAATCTGAGCAACGAGGAGTTGAAGAAGGGCCCAAACCATCATGAGATCAGATCAAAGCGAAAGGGACACAAAGTCTTCACCACGATGGTCATAAGCAACTATAAAAAATGCATTGAACTGCTGAGGAAGAGATAGGAAAAGTTTCTTCTGATCCAGGCTCTTCATGAGCTTGGAAATCTCCTATATGCTGACAACAACTTGGGAGAAGCAGAAATCTGCTGGAATGATTGTGTCGATACCATCTTCCAGAGGCTCTATGTCGTCAACCAATTCAGAGACGTATTCGATGCCAATCCATCACTGGCTGATGCATTTGGATCTCAGCAGGTGCTCATCGGAGGCATTGTTCTGACCAAGCTTGCTAAGCTATGCTATGAAGGCACTGATCTACACAAGCATTCAGAGTGTCTCCTCATGGCTGCAGAACTCTTTGCTGCTCCTTCAAGATTAAGTCTACCTCATCCTCAGGTTGCCACAGAGCACGCAACCTATACATTCAGAGAGTTCATGGGACGTGGTCTCTTCACAGACAAGCATGTGCTTCAACCAAGTGAGCTTCTGCACACGATCGGTGTTTCAACTCAGCAGTTGATCGATCAAGGCCTATTTGACAAGGCTCTGCCTCTTGCCGCATTAATGGAATTCATCGCTGGCGATGTCACTCGCTCCAAGGTTCTTACTGTCAAGGCCCGCCTCTTGAAAGCCACAGCCTTGGTAGAACTGGGCTACATCAACGAAGCCTTGCAAATCTACAAGAGAATCGTCCACATGAAAGACTTGCCAGACTATGGAGCACGCCACTCTGAGCACTCGATGAAAGAGAATGGCAAGAACTTCCAATTCCCTTCTGATTAGGTGTACCACAATGACCTCAGCCCAGAAGCTGATGAAAATCTGGCTGTTATCAAGCTTTTGCAAGAAGCCATCCCCGAGGAGACCGAAAAGAAACTGAAGGCATTTTGTTCACCTTTCGTCGTCGAAAGTCTGCACTTTTTGCGAGCCCAGTTCATGATCAGGATCAGCGAAACTGAAAATGTCGAGAACTCTGACAAAGCTGAATAAAGAACGCAACTTTTAAAGGCAGGTGAAGAAATCCTACGCTCTTCACTCAAGAGACTTCAGCTGGCTGAGGAAATCAACCACATCCAGTAATAGCTCAGTAATTTGAAAGCCAGAGAAATTAATACAGATGACGAAGGAATCGAGAGGTATTCTGAGGAGCTGAAAACGACATTTGAGAGAGCCAATGTTTCAGAAGAAGCACGGTCCTATTATTCAAACTCTGAAGAGGAGATGTGCTTTGCCGATGCGAGAAGCCAAAGACTGGATCTTCTTCTGAGAACTCGTGCCCAAATCGGAAGAATTTATACAAGCCAGGGTCTACTCGTCGAGAGCTTCTACATTCTCAGACAAGGACTTATCAATTTCAAGGCATTGGCAGAAGGCCAATACAGAGAGGTTGAGAACGGTGCTGAACATGAAGGCAAGGGTTCTTTCAAGCTTCCTGATCAGCTCAGTGGAGGCGGCGCACCAGCTGCTGGAGGCAAGAAGGGAGCACCACCTCCAAAGGATGTAAAAGGAGCAAAAGGAGCAAGTGTCCCTGATGACGCCGAAGCAAAGAGGCTTGAAGAGGAGCGAAGAAAAGCGGCAAATAAAGAAGCAGCAACGCTGAAAGCAGCTGTTGATACATTAGAGAAGAGACAACATCCACATCTTGGCCTTTGGCTCAGCACCAAGCTTGCCATAATCAACATTCTCTTGGCCCAAAAAAGATATGAGGATTGCTATGACGCCATTGCTGTTACAAGGCTAGAAGCTCAAAGCGCAAAAGATCAGCTGTTCATCAGGAAGCTCAAAGAGACAGAATTCTACATCTTCGTTTAATCAGGTGACCTCCGAGAGGCGATGCTGTTGGCCAAAGATATTAGAAAGCATGCAGCGAAATATCATCAAACTGATGCCTCATACTGCGACTTCCTTGGCAATCTTTCAGAGCTCATGTATAATCAGAATAAGGATCCCGAAGCTGTCCAGGTCGTTGAAGAGGCAAGAAGACTTACCTGGGATAGACTCAGATAGTATGGACTTGAAATCGCTCAATAGAACATCAACGGAGGCAACGACGTGAAAGTCTGGGATGATAGGAAAACAGCAACGGAAGAGGAGTTGGAAACCAGGCTAGCAAATGTACCACAAGCTGCAGCAACTGGTGGAAAGAATGCTCCAGCAGCCAAAGGTGGTAAAGCTGCTCCAGCTAAAGGCCCAGCAGCTGATGAGCCAGAGGAATCCACAGAGACCTCAAGCCTTGACTTTTCCAACCCAATTGAATACAAGCTTAGCCTGGCAGACCAAATTGCTAATTCGAGTAGTCTCCCACCCAACTTGTACTTGAAGAGCTTGGAGGCTTTGATCCGCTTCGACTTGAGATATGCTCAATTCTTAACTACTCTTGAACGAAAACACGAAGTTGCCAAAGCAGTCTTGTCTGACACGGCCAAACTCGTAGCACGATGCCTTTTTGTGGCACCATAACTCAAATTCTATCGAGCTTTCTTGCAAGGCCATGTAAACCTAGCCATCTTCCGTGATAAGGTTATCGAATTCCAATCCCAATTCATGAAAAATCAAAAATATCGAGACTCCTTCGTGAAACATGTTCCTTATGGCTCAGTTGCTCTGGGTCATTTCTTGATCGAGCTGCCCAACTTCAGCCAGAAACTGCGATCTGAATTCAAGTTCTGCCTGGATGCTAGTGAGACTGCCTTCACACAAGCAATCGAGATTGCCAAGGCAGAAGCAGTGGTCTACGAATTCGATTTCTCAGCGGTTGATGCGTTGAGAGGCATGGCTGAGGTCTGCTTCCTCCAAAGCGAGTACAGAATGAGAACTCTGGAATACAAATATGCAGACTTTGAGCAATAGGACTATCTCAGAAGACTTGAACGCCTCAAGTAGAAGAAGAAAGAAGAAGCTGATGCTGCTGGAGAAAATGACGATCTCAATGATGGCACCCTGGAGCAAGAGCTCAAAGACAGCGGCGACAAATGGGAGGAGCAGAAGAGAGATGCAGAGACATTGGAAGTGTACAATTATCGACTGAGAGCGGTCAAGTATTTGGAGGCAGTGGTCACCACAAGCGCTGCCAGAACCGATTTTGGCGACAAACAGCATGAACTTGAGCTCACAGCACTCACAGACATCGGAAAGATCCCAAAAGAAGTCATCTCTGAGTTGTTTGAAGCTTCTCAAGTCAGTAAGGTGATCTCATCAAAGCAACCTGACTTTGAGTTTAAAGACAAGGCCTCAATCTCATCTGGAGAGATCCTTGCATACACTAAAGCTGTTGTGAATGAGTGTTGCCTCCTGACATTCTGTGAGGAGAAGACACGTCTCTGCAAGCTCATCAGCAAGCTCCATAGATATCTCTTGGCCAACCTTGCTCCATATAACCAGAGATGCAATTTCGTTCTTCCAGAGATCCAGCCTTCCGCTGAAGCAGGCGCAGTCGCTGGCAAAGAGATCGTCGCCGGTGGTCACGTCTTGTGTCATTGGTTTGATCAAGAGGGCCAGACAAAGAGCAGAAGCAGCATGTTCTACATCTTGGGTCCTCTCGATGCCGCCGCGGTGAAAGAGAAGACAGGAGAAGCAGAGGTCGAGGATCCCACCAAGGAGCAAAGAGAAGAACTGGCACGGGAGTTGGATGAGAATGCACTCGTCCACTTTGGCCAGGTCGAAGCAGACGGCCTTGAGTTGAGCAAGCTCTATCAAGATACGAGAGATCTGATCGACAAAATGGTCCAGTCAGAAGGCTTCTCAGCTGAAAGGAATGAGCGAGATCGCAAAGGCTATGGAGAGACATACCACAATCTCATTTTGAGACTGGGCAACATCTTCAAGCCTCCAATCCTCTCCGAAGAGGAGCTTGAAAACGACGTCGACTGTCTCGCTTTGGTCAAGGACCTCATTCCTGATCTTTCAATTGCAGGTGTCGAAAAGCTGGCCGCTCTAGTCCAGAAGGCAAACGGCAGCAGCTGCGCTGACCCTCTGATGAATGCTATTCTCCGCAAGTTCCACCGTGTGAGATACGTCAGCTGAAAATCTAAATTCAAAGTTGAATCAAACTGAATTTACTAAAGAA
>Ga0256412_1000161_pt1 | contig 10485 bp, 7 predicted proteins | sample WCR_74metaT_FD_190055 | JGI IMG/M metagenome (GOLD analysis project Ga0256412, IMG submission 190055) | Metatranscriptome of seawater microbial communities from Monterey Bay, California, United States - WCR_74 (Metagenome Metatranscriptome) | ecosystem: Environmental > Aquatic > Marine > Coastal ...
ACAAGTAATTCTTGTATGGCAGTAATGGAAGCCGGTGACGCTAAAGTCATTCCGAATGCTGAGGGCGTTCGGACAACACCATCCATTGTTGCTTTCAGTAAAAATGGTGAGAGGCTAGTTGGGCAGGCTGCTAAAAGGCAAGCGGTGACTAATCCCGAAAATACGATTTTCTCAGCCAAAAGATTAATTGGTAGAAAATTTTCAGAGATAAAAGATGAAGTTGGCACGCTTCCTTACAAAGTAGTAGAGGGTAAGAATGGTGCAGCAGTTATTGAGTGTGAAATTGAAGGTAAACCTGAAACTTTCATGCCCGAACAGATTGCTTCAATGATTCTTGGTAAATTAAAGGCTGACGCTGAAGCTTATCTTGGTGAACCAGTTACACAAGCTGTCATAACTGTTCCTGCTTATTTCAATGATGATCAAAGACGTGCAACTAAAGATGCGGGCTCTATTGCTGGTTTAGAAGTAATGCGTATCATTAATGAACCAACCGCAGCTTCTTTAGCGTACGGCTTGGATAAGAAAGGCGAGGAAACCATTGCCGTTTACGATTTAGGTGGTGGAACGTTTGATATTTCAGTTTTAGAAATCGCCGAAGGTGTTTTTGAAGTTAAAGCCACAAATGGTGATACACAACTAGGTGGAGATAACTGGGATCAAAAGATTATTGATTGGTTAATTGCAGAATTTAAATCCGAGCAAGGAATTGATTTATCTGGCGATGCAATGGCCATGCAACGCTTAAAAGAGGAAGCTGAGAAGGCTAAAATGTCTCTTTCTTCTTCCCAGTCAACTGACATCAACCTGCCTTTTATAACCGCAGATTCTTCTGGTCCTAAGCACTTAAATGTGTCCTTGTCTCGGTCAAAATTAGAGCAAATTTGCGATGATCTTTATGCTCGGACTAAGGGACCTTTTGAGGCTTGTTTAAAGGATTCAGGTCTGAGCTTGGGCGATGTTAATAATTTGGTATTAGTTGGCGGAATGACACGTAGTCCCAAAATCGTTGAATTAGCTAAAGAACTTGGAGGCAAAGATCCCAATCAGGGAGTTAATCCTGATGAAGTGGTTGCAATAGGAGCCGCAGTTCAAGGTGCTGTTCTTCAAGGTGATGTCAATGATGTCTTATTGTTAGATGTTACTCCTTTGACGCTTGGTATCGAAACAGCTGGTGCGGTTTGCACTCCAATGATTGATAGAAACACAACTATACCGACTAAGAAAGCCCAAACTTTCTCAACAGCAGCAGACAATCAACCAGCAGTAGATATTGTGGTCTTACAAGGTGAACGTTCTATGTCACAAGACAACAAAACCCTCGGAACTTTCAAGTTAGACGGAATTGCTCCTGCTCCTAGAGGTACTCCTCAAATTGAAGTAACTTTTGATATCGATGCGAATGGTATACTGAATGTAACTGCAAAAGATCAGGGGACAGGAAAAGATCAAAAAATCACAATTTCAGGATCATCCAGTATGGATGAAGCTGAAGTAGATCGCCTTAGAAAGGAAGCTGAGAAATTTGCGGACCAAGACAAAGATAAAAAAGAACAAGTACAAGTTCGTAATGAATTGGATTCGATGGTCTACCAGTGTGAAAAGCAACTAGAAGAGTTAGGCGAAAAAGCACCCGATGATTTGAATGCAAAAATTACCACATTGCTAACGGATACAAAAGCAGTTTTGGAAAAACCTGATTCCAGTTTAGAAGACTTGAAGACAGCAAAGGATTCTCTACAAAAAGGATTTGAGGAACTTGGCCAAGAGGTCATGAAAAGTGGCGGGATGCCTGGGGCAGGTTCAGCTGAAGGACCCGCAAGTGATTCAGGAGAACCTGAAGATGCTTCTAAAAGCAAAAAGGATGATGATATCGTTGATGCCGATTTTGAAGTTGTCGATGACGAAAAAGATAAAAGTTAATTTCTTTTGGATACAAATTTTATATATCTTATTATTCGTGTCCAAACCCTAAAAATCTAGTATAACCTAACCAAAAACAAAAGGAATATGAGCAAACCAAAAATAACTCCACTGGGAGATCGCGTCTTGGTCAAGCATGTCGAAGAAGACGAGCAAATCAAAGGCGGCATTATCATCCCAGATTCTGCTAAAGAAAAATCACAAGAAGCTGAAGTCGTTGCACTAGGCACTGGCAAGAAAGATGAAGATGGTAAAAACATCGGATTTCAAGTCAAAAAAGGAGATAAAGTGCTAATCAGTAAGTATGGTGGAACTGAGGTCAAGCTTGACGATGTTGAATATCAACTAGTTCGTGAAGACGATATCCTCGGAATCATCGGGTAAGGCTTCTTAGCTAACAATCAAAACAAAACTTAGGAAAATAAAATTATGGCTAAGCAAATATTATTCGACGAAGCAGCACGTAAAAGAGCCCTTAAAGGGGTAACTACGCTTGCTGATGCAGTAAGCGTAACATTAGGACCGAAGGGTCGTAATGTATTAATCGACAAAAAGTTCGGTTCTCCAACGGTAACCAAAGATGGTGTTACAGTTGCGAAAGAAATTGAATTGAGTGATCCTTATGAAAATATGGGTGCACAAATGGTACGTGAAGTTGCTTCTAAGACTTCTGATCTTGCCGGTGACGGTACAACAACTGCTACAGTTTTGGCAGCTTCCGTATACAAGGAAGGTCTCAAGAATGTCGCAGCTGGAGCAAATCCAGTTTACTTAAAGCGTGGTATCGACAAAGCTGTTGAAGCTGGTGTAGCCAAGCTTCTACGTGACAGTAAGAAAGTTTCCGATCGTGAGGAAGTCCGCCAAGTAGCGACAGTATCTGCAAATTGGGACGGTGAGATCGGTGAGATTATCGCTGACGCAATGGATAAAGTTGGAAAAGATGGAACGATCACAGTTGAAGAAGCTAAGAGTATTGAAACCACTCTTGATGTAGTTGAAGGTATGCAGTTTGATAAGGGTTATTTAAGCCCGTATTTCTGCACCAACAACGATACCATGGAATCAATTCTTGAAGATTGCTACATTTTGATTAACGAGAAGAAGATCACAGCGTTGAATGATTTACTTCCAGTTCTTCAGTTAGTTTCCAAGCAAGGTAAACCTCTTCTTATTATCGCTGAAGATGTTGAAGGTGAAGCTCTTGCGGCTTTAGTTGTCAATAAACTGCGTGGTACATTGAACGCTTGTGCTGTAAAAGCACCTGGATTCGGTGACCGTCGTAAAGAAATGCTTCGTGACATTGCAATCCTTACAGGAGGACGTTGCATTACTGAAGACTTGGGTATCAAACTTGAGAACATCGAACTTGCAGACTTGGGTAGAGCTAAACGTATTTCTGTTGATAAAGAAAATACAGTTATCGTTGAAGGATCAGGAAAAGCTTCTGACATCCAAGGCCGTGTAAAACAAATCCGTCGTCAAATCGAGGAAACTACTTCTGATTATGACCGTGAGAAACTACAAGAGCGTTTAGCCAAACTTGCTGGTGGAGTTGCGGTTATTAATGTCGGTGCGGTTTCTGAGCCAGAAATGAAGGAGAAAAAGGCTCGTGTTGAAGACGCATTACACGCTACTCGTGCGGCCGTTGAAGAAGGAATTCTTCCTGGTGGTGGTGTTGCTTTACTTCGTGCTGCTAATGCCGTCGAGAAGGCAGCTACATTGTTAGAAGGTGATGAAGCTATAGGTGCTGCAATTGTAAGACGTGCAATTGAATCTCCGTTGCGCAAGCTTTGTGACAATGCTGGAGTTGAGGGATCCTTAGTAGTTCAACAAGTCCTAAAATCAAAAGCTGCGATGGGGTATAATGTTGCCACCGACAAGCATGAAGATTTGATCAAGGCTGGTGTCGTGGATCCAACAAAGGTAACTCGCACCGCATTGCAAAATGCTGGTTCTGTTGCTGGTCTTCTCTTGACCACTGATTGTATGATTACTGACATTCCTGAAGAAGAAAAACCTGCTCCAGGTGGCCATGATCACGATCATGGAATGATGTAAGAGATTCTTACTTCTGAATTTGAAAGAGGCGCTCTGAAAAGAGTGCCTCTTTTTAGTTTAGTTCCGTCATTAAATTTTCTTTTGAGAATGTTTTGGGTTGGAATTCTTGTTTTTTAAAACTCATAATTGAACTATGAAAAATCTCTTGATTTGGTTCTTTTTTCAGTTTTCTTTCCTATTGGTTAATGGAGAGAATTGGCCACAATTTCGTGGTCCAACTGGGCAGGGGCATTCGAAGGCAATGGAATTACCCATGAAATGGAATCGAACTGAAGGAGTCGTCTGGCAAAAAAATCTAGAGGGTACAGCTTGGTCTTCTCCTATATGTATTGAAGATCAAATTTTTTTGACCAATGCCTTGGTAAAGGATGGTTTATTGCAGTTAAATGTCGCTTCAATTAGTTTTCAAAATGGTGTAACCCTATGGCATAAAACTTTATTTGAGTATGATCATCAGCCCCGAATTCATAAAAAAAATAGTTATGCGAGTCCCACTCCTTTCTATGATGATGGCCATATTTTTGTACATTTTGGGAATCTTGGAACAGCTTGTCTTGATTTAAGTGGGCATTTAGTTTGGAAAAAAAAGCTTGAGTATACTCCCGTTCATGGAAGTGGTGCTTCTCCAGTTATTGTTAAAGACATTTTATTGATCAGTGCAGATGGTTCTAATGATCCGTGTTTGTATGGCTTATTTAAAAAGACTGGTTTAGTTAAATGGAAGGCAATTAGGGACAGCCAGTCAAAGAAGAAATTTTCTTTTTGTACTCCGCTTGTTATTAATGATGGCAAAGAAGTTCAAATCATTAGCCCCGCCAGCGATTATGTTTTTGCTTATGATTTAAATGGGAATCAATTATGGAAATTTAATTATCCCAATGGATACTCGGTTGTACCCAGGCCTGTTTATAATTCGGGATTAATTTATGTGAGTAGTGGTTATGATCACCCAACTCTTTATGCGATAAAAGCCGGAGGAAGTGGAGATATTACAAAAAGCCACCTTGCTTGGGAAACCCGAAAGGGTGCACCGAGAAATTCATCTGTAATAGTAACGAATGGACTTGTTTTTATGGCTGCTGACCATGGCGTAGTTTCATGCCTTGATGCAGTTACTGGTAAGGTTCATTGGATTGAACGAGTGGCCGGTAGTTGTTCTTCCTCTATTCTTCATGCGATGGGTAACTTATTTCTCACTGACGAAACCGGAAAAACATTTATTTTTGAGGCACAAAAAAATTATAGATTGTTAGCTTCCAATGATCTGAATGAAAAGATGTTAGCCTCTCCGGTTCCCTATAAAAAATCTCTTGTTATGCGAACAGAGAAAAATCTTTGGAGAATTAAGCCTTAATCTTCTCACTTAAGCAGAAGCTCGACCTTCGGAAGCGAAACGGGCTGATTGTTCTTCGGCGTGATAAGAAGAACGAACAAGTGGACCTGATTCTACAACTTGGATACCTAAATCTAACGCTTCGGTTTTCCAACTGGCAAATTCTTCAGGTGTGGCCCATCTATCAATCGGAGCATATTCTGGGCTAGGTTGTAAATATTGGCCTAAAGTAAGAACATCCAGTTTGATATTAGCCAAATCTTTTAGGGCTTTTCTAACTTCCTTTTCTTTTTCCCCTAATCCAAGCATAATCCCTGACTTAATGGGGAATCCAGCTTTTTTGGCATATGATAAAACATCTAAACTTCTTTGGTAGTTTGCAGTTTTTCGGATTGGACGTTGCAACCTTTCTACAGTTTCCAAGTTGTGATTAAATATATTGGGCTTTGCTTTAAGAACGATGTCTAAGTTTTCAAATTCACCTTTAAAATCAGGAACAAGAACTTCGATAGCAGTATTTGGGTTTTTATATCGGACAGCTCTAATCGTAGCTGCCCAAACTTTTGCTCCACCATCTGGTAAATCATCTCGTGCTACGGAGGTGAGTACGCAGTGCTTCAACCTCATTTTGGCAACTGCTTCAGCTACGCGTGGGGGTTCAGCAAGGTCAAGTTCCGTTGGTTTTCCTGTTTGCACAGCACAGAATGTACATGCTCGAGTGCAAACATTTCCCAGTATCATTAGGGTGGCAGTTCCCCGAGACCAACATTCGCCCATATTGGGGCATTGAGCACTTTGGCAGACCGTATGGAGTTGATTTTCATCAACTATATCCCGAACATTTCCATATTCAGGACCAGATGGCAGTTTAGCTCGTAGCCATGTAGGTTTTTTTTCTTTCACATTCTTGAAATAATTTTTTATTAGTCCGTATCTCTTAGCTTACTTGGTGATATTATTGCAGGACCCTGACTACCAATAGTTCTATGGTAGTCTCCTGACGAATCTTTTTCATATTGAGTAAAACCTTGCTTTTTAAGGTTGTCCGGATGGATGGATTTATTCTCGTTGATACTTGTGTGTTTTATCGACAAGGATGGGGAGGAAAGTGCACGCTTGACCGGTTCACGGGTAAGTGGGTGTTTGGTTAGTGGTGGATCACTCAGTTTTTGCTCAACCTCAAAAAGTTCAACCGGTTGGTCATCTTTTATAATATGATATTGGTAAATAGGCATACCTATTTAAGCCGACTTCTTTTTTCTGGGAGGGAATTCAAATCCAATTCCACCATTGTCCTTCAATATTAAGTTGGCGTCGAATGGACGCTTGGTCCTCCTTGAAACAAAACCCTTAATGAGTCCTGTCTTTTTTTCATTTACGAGTTTCAAAAATTCCTCAAGTGGAATTTCCTTATCAAGTAGCTTTCGCGTAATCCTAAAGGAACAAGAACCTTCGTCAGATACTTTTTTATGAGTAGTACAAATAAAGGCAGTTTCTGTTTGTTTCACTTCATTTCCACAAACTGGACAAATCGCAACAACTGGAGCATCTTTAATATTCTTTCGGTCCTCAGCTTCTTGTTCTTCGTTGTTTGGAAAAACAAAATTCACCTTGTATTCTTCGTCTAATTGCAGAATGGCTGAAAAGGGACGCCCTGCTTTTGACATAAAATTATCTAAGGGGCCGATTTTCTTTTCGCGGAGAAGTTGATCAACTTCTTTAATGGGAAGTCTGCGACCAGCAATACTTTTGGGGATTTTGAAATCCCCTTCTAAGTTTTGATAAAAACCTAGGCCTTCAAAAAGCGTCTCGTCGGTGACTGGGGAGCGAAGTGGAGTTTCCTTTAAATTTTCTGCAGTCTCGGTAAAACCTGTGGTTTTGGATACGAATTCTTCAGTCAATTGACCAATCTCTTTCATAAATTGGTCTCGTGTCATATCACCTTCTTCAATCAAACGTAATTTATGCTCCCATTCTCCAGTCATGCTTGGACTGGTTAAAATATCTGTGCCAGCTGCATCAAGAAAATGAAATAAGTCTTCTGCTTTGAGGTTAGGGTGAATTTGAGTTCCTTCTCTTCTCATGTATTTCTCCTTGATCAGATGATCAATCGTTGATGCACGAGTCGCTGGTGTGCCCAAGCCCTTCTCCTTTAGTGCTTCAGCGAGGTCTTCATCATCTACATGTTTTCCAGCACCTTCCATTGCCGAAAGAAGAGTTGCCTCAGAATATCGAGCTGGTGGCTTTGTTTGCTCGCTTTCCAGATCTGCATTAATTAAAACGGACTGGTTGCTGTCATCATCAGTAAGGGCAGGAAGTGCATCTTCGGGTTGATTATCTTTTCCATAAATAGCTAACCAGGAGGGCTCAACCAAAACTCTTCCCTCAGTTTTAAAATTATGTTCACCTAGTGAACTAATTCGAGTAGTTACATCCCATTGTGCGGGCGGGAAAAAAACTGAAATAAACCGTTTTGCGATCAGGTTGTATATTTTCAACTCATTAGCATCAAGTTTCGAAGGGGAACTGGTGGTTGGAATAATTGCGAAGTGATCACTAATTTGCTTATTGTTGAAGATCTTCTTATTTTTCTCGTCAACCCAGTTTGACTGTAGTGCTTTTTGGGCATGAGGAGCTAATTCTCCTTGAATTGAGCCCAGTAACTCTTTACATGTAGGCCCGTAATCTTCTGGTAACGCTTTTGAATCAGTTCTAGGATAAGTGATTACCTTATGTCGCTCGTAGAGAGATTGGGCGATCTGTAAAGTCCTACTTGCCGGATAATGGTGCAAGCGATTTGCTTCACGCTGAAGCGTGGTGAGATCGTATAACCTACCCGGGCTTTGCGGGGATCGCTTCTTAGTCTCAGCCACTTCAGCTTTGGAAATAAGTTGTATTTCGGAATGAATTTTTTCAGCAGTTTCTTTCTCCCAAATTCTATCAATTCGATCGTGTTTGTCGTCCTCAGTCTTCTTGAAATTTTGCCTTTGGTAAGTTCCCTTGTATTGGCCCTCGGCTAATTGGAAAGTAGAAGTAATTCGGAAAAAGTCTCTAGGTATAAATGCGTTTATTTCTTGTTCTCTTTTGATAACAAGCGAAAGGGTAGGTGTTTGCACTCGCCCCACGGTAGAGACCTGACGACTCATGCTTCTTGACCTTTTGAGCGTAACCGCTCGGGTTCCGTTAATTCCTATCAACCAATCTGATTCAGAACGGCACCGGGCAGCATCTTGAAGAGGTTTCAATTCTTTTCCCTCCCTCATGTTGGCAAACGCATCCTTGATCGCTTGGTCTGTCATCGAAAGCATCCATAATCTCTTGATAGGCAACTTGGTCTTGGCTAACTCGTATATGTAAGTAAAAATAAGCTCACCTTCGCGACCCGCATCGCAGGCGTTAATCACTTCGCCAACATCTTTTCTTTTAAGTTGTTTTTTGAGTTGTTGGAATTTCTTTTTGGTGTTGGTGATGGGTTTGAGTTGAAACTCAGGTGGAATTATCGGCAAATTAGTCAATTTCCACGCCTTTAATTTTTTATCAAAGTCATCGGGCATAAACAATTCTACCAAGTGTCCCACCGCACAATCGATTACCCATTCATCGTTTTCATAATAATCTTCCTTTTTAGGAATTCGACCGAGGACACGGGCTAAATCTTTTGCAACACTTGGTTTTTCAGCAATGACTAATTTTTTCACTTATTAGAACTATATATTATTTATGCAGGCAAAAACGAAGATATGACTTCGTCCATATTAGAAATTAAGTGGTTGATCGAGTCGACTGTTTCATCGCCCATATTGGATATTCGAAAGGTTTTTCCTTTGATTTTACCATATCCACCATCAATCGAAATTTTCTTTTCTTCTCGGAGAGTTTTAACAAATCCAGCAACATCAATACCTAGATTATTGTGGACGCAAGTCAGGGATTTTGAGGAAAATTCTTGTCTCGGCAATAATTCAAATCCTTTACTCTCAACCCATTTATGTACCATTTTGTTAAGTTTCCCGTGCCGATTGTGTCGATTCTCTACACCTTCTTTGAAAATCTTTTTCAAAGTATAATTCAGAGCATGGATGAGTGGAATTACGGGAGTACTAGGAGTCATTCCTTTGGCGTGGTTTGAACGGAATTCTAAAAAGTCAAAATAGTATCCTCTACCCTCGACTTGTTCAGCCCGTTGAAACGCACGGTCGGAAACAGAGAACAGGGCAAGACCTGGAGGCATCGCCAACGCTTTTTGTGAACCAGTTAAAATGACATCAATGCCCCAATCATCTTTGGGGATTGGGACGACGGAAAAAGAACTAACGGTGTCGATAACCGATATAACTTCGGGAAATTCACCTAAAACTTGCATTATTTCTTTCAGTGGGTTCATCATTCCACAAGAAGTTTCGTTATGTACTAAAGTGACTACATCATATTCACCTGTAGCTAAGCGAGATTTTAGTTCCTCCGGGTCAATATGTTGTCCCCATTCCACTTGTAATGGATCCGCATCTTTACCCGCACGGGTTGCAACATTAAGCCATTTGTCAGAAAAAGCTCCACACATACAGCATAAAACCTTTTTTCGGCAAAGATTACGTAAAGCGCCTTCCATGACTCCCCATGCACTCGAAGTTGATATGAAGACAGGGTCTTTCGTTTCAAATAGTTTTTGAAGGTTGGGCTGACAGTCTAAGTACAGATCAACAAAATCAGAACTCCTGTGTCCCATTACTGGTGTGGACATAGCTTGGTAGGTTTCCGCGGACACATTAACAGGGCCTGGTATGTGTAATTTATAATCAATCATTTAAGCTTCAATTTGGTTGGTGATCATTTTGAAATTAGTATTTTCTCCTTCTATTATGATTAATCGTGGTTCCCAAGCAGCAGCTTCTTCGGGGTCCAGCTGAATAAATGTGAGAATGACCAATAGATCGCCTGGTTTCCCCTTATGTGCGGCCGCTCCATTCAGCGCGATTATACCTGAGCCTGGTGGCGCTGGTATACAGTAGGTTTCAAATCTTTCCCCATTGGTAATGTTACCAACGAGGATTTTTTCATGATTAAGAAAGCCTGCTGCTTCCATTAAATTACGATCAATAGAAAGGCTCCCTGAATAATCGGGAGACACAGATGTGACTACAGTACGGTGAAGTTTCGATTTTAAAAGAGTG
>Ga0256412_1000162_pt1 | contig 10485 bp, 7 predicted proteins | sample WCR_74metaT_FD_190055 | JGI IMG/M metagenome (GOLD analysis project Ga0256412, IMG submission 190055) | Metatranscriptome of seawater microbial communities from Monterey Bay, California, United States - WCR_74 (Metagenome Metatranscriptome) | ecosystem: Environmental > Aquatic > Marine > Coastal ...
AAGAAATATCGCCTACTGTAAATAATAATATCACTGATATTTCTGCCGCTAGGAATAGCGATATAGCACCAAGTATATTACCATGGCCGTCTTTGGACTTTAGTAAGCAAGGCCCAGTTGAATTATTACCTTTATCACGCATTAAAAAAATTAGTGGTCAAAACCTGCATCGTAATTGGTCTACGATTCCTCATGTTACACAATTTGATGAGGCCAATATCACTGAATTAGAGGAATTTCGTAAACAATCCAACAGCACTTTTTCGAATGCTAAACATCCATTTAAGCTTACTATACTTTCATTCGTCGTCAAGGCATGTGTTACAGCGCTGAAAAAATTTCCTGAATTTAACGCTTCGCTAGATAGCACAGGTGAAAATCTGATTATAAAAAATTATTATAATATCGGTTTTGCTATTGATACTCCTAAGGGTCTACTAGTGGCAGTAATTAAAAGTTCTGACACGAAGAGTATTGGCGAGATTTCTGAAGAGGTAAGTAAACTATCTGCGCAAGCACGAGATGGAAAGCTTAGCCCAGAGAAAACGCAGGGGGCTACTTTTACCATTTCCTCTTTAGGTGGTATTGGGGGTATAGGCTTTACACCAATTATTAATGCTCCCGAAGTTGCAATTCTTGGCTTGTCAAAAGCATCAATAAAACCATTCTGGGATGATAAACAGTTTATACCAAGATTAATGATGCCAATTTCCTTATCCTACGATCATCGTGCAGTAGATGGAGTGATAGCCGCGCGTTTCAGCGTTTATCTTACTGATATACTGGCTGATATACGCAAGATATTATTGTAATATTGGATGATTTCTGCCACATGAAATATTTCCTTCAGTAAGTTAGATTACTAAGTTGGCTTCTAACACAGAGCAACTAGCATGGAGAAAAAGCTATGAATATTGTCGAAATCAAAGTCCCAGATATTGGTGATGTAGGAGAAGTAGAAATTATTGAAATTATGGCCAAGGTTGGCGATACTATAAAAATAGATCATCCGTTAATTACAGTCGAATCTGACAAAACTAGTATGGAGATTCCATCTAGCCATACTGGCCTCATAAAGAAAATTAATATAGAAGTTGGAGATAAAGTTTGTGAGGGCTCCCCAATAATTTTGTTGGAGACCGTTAGTGACTCTAAATTAGATAATAAAAGTACCACTGAAAGTACTATTAACATTGAGTGCGATACAGTGGTATTAGGTTCAGGTCCAGGTGGTTATACAGCTGCTTTTCGTGCAGCTGAATTGGGGCAAAACGTAGTCCTAATCGAACGTCATTCTAACCTTGGCGGTGTCTGCCTAAATGTCGGATGTATACCATCTAAAGCTTTACTTCATATAGCCAAAGTTATTACTGATGCCGAAGAAATTACAAATTTTGGTGTTAAAATGTCACCGCCTGAGATTAATATCGATAAGTTACGTAGCTGGAAAGAAGCTATCATAAAAAAATTAGCATCTGGCCTATCCAATCAAGCTAAGCAACGCAAAGTAAAAATTTTAAACGGCGAGGGCAGATTTAATTCTGCCAACACGATCACAGTAGAATCGTTTGAAGGCACAAAAACAATTAGTTTTAAAAACGCAGTTATTGCAGCTGGTTCATCGATTAATCCCATTTGCGGATTCCCCTATGATGATCCACGAATCATTAATTCTACTAGTGCACTAGAATTACGCCAGATTCCAAAGAGATTATTAATTGTTGGGGGCGGAATTATTGGATTGGAGATGGCCTGTGTATATGATGCGCTTGGTTCTAGAGTAACAGTAGCCGAATACTCTGATAATTTAATTCCTGATGCTGATCAAGATATAATCAGGCCATTGAAAAAGCGTATCGAAAAACGCTACGAGGCTATATATCTGAAGACTAAAGTTGGTAAACTGGAGGCTCTGAAAGAGGGTTTACTTGCTACGTTTGAAAGTGATGATATTGGTGCACCAATACCAAAAGAACCACAACTCTATGACATGGTGTTGGTAGCTGTGGGTCGCAATCCTAATGGTAAGAAGATCTCTGCAGAAAAAGCCGGTGTGAATGTCAGTCAGCATGGTTTTATCTCAACTGACAAACAACAACGTACTAATGTATCTCATATCTTTGCAATTGGCGATATTTGCAGCAATCCGATGTTGGCGCATAAAGCTACCAGTCAGGCTAAGATAGCAGCTGAAGTTATCGCTGGCGATAATACGACCGAATGGGATGTGATGACAATTCCCTCAGTAGCCTATACTAATCCGGAAGTTGCATGGACAGGGTTAACAGAGAAGGAGGCCCAAACTAAAGGAATATGTTTTGAAAAGGCTACATTTCCTTGGAAAGCAAGCGGTCGTGCATTGGCTATGGCATGCGAAGATGGCTTAACTAAACTTCTATGGGACCCGCAGAATAAGCGTGTTATAGGTGCTGGAATTGTTGGTGTAAATGCTGGTGAATTGCTGGCGGAAATTGTATTAGCCATGGAAATGGGTGTAGACTTGGAGGATTTAGCACTAACTATACATCCACATCCTACGTTATCGGAAACACCGATGTTTGCCGCAGAAATGGGGTTGGGTACCATTACTGATTTACTCATTCCAGGAAAATCAGTAAGAAAAGAGTAGAAAATATGAATGTAGTCGATTGAATGATGGCGAAGTATTTTTCTTTGAGATCATAAAAAATGAGTTACGGCACTATTTTTTTAATTGGTTGAGTACACTTGAAAGCATAGTGATCATTTGATCAATCTCGGTGGTTGTGACATTTAAGGCAGGCATGAAACGTAATAGATTAGGTTGTGGTGAGTTTAATAAAAGTCCAACAGGATTAATTTCTTGCGCAATTTCAACAATTTTTGGACCTATATTGCTGCCTAATTTCAAAGCGCGCAGCAGACCTATACCGCGTTCACCTTCAAGGTTATATTTTCCGGCCAGTTCCAACAGTTTATTACTTAAGTAAAGGCCCTTGCTTTTTACCGAATTGAGAAACCCTGACGTCAGTAAATTTTTCAACACAGTAATACCAACTGCCGTCATCAAGGGATTGCCATTGTAAGTTCCTCCTTGATCACCAACATCAAAACAGGAAAATTCTTCTTGTGCGAGTAATGCTGCTAGTGGAACGCCACCGCCCATACCTTTTCCAAGTGTCATTACATCTGGTCTGACACCTGACAACTGATAAGAAAATAACTCACCAGTACGGCCCATGCCTGACTGAACTTCATCTACGATCATTAGGATCTTGGTTTTCTCGGTTAATTTCCTTATATCCTGCATAAATTCATAGGTTGCCGGAATCACGCCGCCTTCTCCTTGCACTGGCTCCAACATAACAGCGATAGATCTATCGCTGATAAGTCTGGCAACACTATCTATATCATTCAATTCTGCTTTTGGAAAGCCTGGTACTTGTGGGTGGAAAATGGTGTCCCAACCTAATTTCCCACTAGCAGACATTGTTGCTAGCGTACGTCCATGAAAGCTGTGGTTAAAAGTGATAATTTCAAATCGGTCTTGCCCGTTTCTATTTGGATTTTTCTTACCCCATTTACGTGCTAGCTTGATAGCTCCTTCATTAGCTTCAGCACCACTATTAGTAAAAAATACACGATCGAAACAAGAGTTAGAAACTAATAGACTAGCTAGCTCTATTGAAGGTGCATTGTAGAAGGCTGGGGAAGGATTAAGTATTTTCTTAGATTGATCTTTCAATGTATCTTGGATACATTGAGGAGAGTGACCTAAAGCATTTACTGCCCAACCCTGTAAGTAATCCAAATATCGTTTACCAGTATGATCTATTACCCACATTCCACTACCCTCTAGGAATACTAGAGGAGGTCGATTAGTAATGTGCATTAAGTCATTAGTAGAGTATTTTCCAAATTCTAAGCTATTTTTCATATATTTATTCTAAAGATTATGATAGACCATATACGACATAAAATGTTTAAGCACTTTGCTTAAACATTTTTACTACAGAAAAGATATTATGAGATTCAACATAAAAATGTTGATAGTTTTTCATCTAGCTTGTTAAAAAACCTAGCTCTTACTACAATGTTGTTCCTAGTTCTGCGCGTTAACTAATGTCCTACTATGCTATGTGTAAAATCTTATGCTTTATATACTAGAAAAGATCCTAATTTCTAATAGTATCAAATACTTTGAGTATTGTCGGCGATTATAATAAGGCAATTTAATTGTCAAAATATTAATCTATCTTTGAAGTGAATGCATCAGCATAAAATTCTTCGGCTGGCAGCTTGCATACCTTAACAAAATTATATTTTGCTGCATCAATCATGATTGGGGACCCGCAAGCGTAAACTTGATAGGATGATAAGTCAGGTATGTCATCAATTACTGCCTGATGCGCAAAACCGGTACGACCTTGCCATTCATCTACTGGCCGTACATTTGAGATTACTGGGATAAACTTGAAATCTGGCAAAATTCTTACCCACTCTTCGCACAATTTTATCATATATAAATCTTTTATACTCTTTCCTCCCCAGTACAGTCTAATAGGCCGTTTGTATCCCTTATAGATATACCGCTCAACGATGGCTTTAACTGGTGCAAATCCTGTGCCCGATGCTAATAATAGCATTGGTTTTTCAGAATCTTCTTGCAAGAAGAAACTACCAAAAGGTCCTTCTATACGCAAAATATCCCGCTCTCTCATACTGGTAAATACTTGTTCAGTAAATAGACCTCCTGGGATGTGGCGTATATGAAATGATAAGTATCCACTGCTGTAAGGTGCGCTGGCCAAGCTGTAACTACGTCGTTTCCCATTATCTAGTACGAACTCGATGTATTGGCCGGCGAGGTACTCTAATTTTTTTTTGCTCGGTAGTTGCAGCGTTAGCACCATGACATTATCAGTTATCTTATAGATTTTTGTTACTCTGGCTGATAGCTTTTTTGTTTGGAATAAGTTTGTACTAGCTGCTGCACTATCGATCTCTATAGTTAGATCAGAGTTCGGCGTAGAACAGCAAAGTAAGGCGAAACCTAGTTTGATTTCATGATCTGATAAAGCTTTTTCTTGGTATAAATTATGGCTGATTTCTCCACTTAGTACCCTTCCCTTACACAAGCCACATACGCCATTTTTACACCCATAAGGTAAAGTAACGGCAGACCTTATTGAAGCAGCAAGAATAGTCTCACCTGCTGTACAGCTAAATTGGTGACCACTAGGCCGAATAGTAACCTGAAAATTCATAAAATTCCATAAGGAGAAAGTAGATCAATGACAAATTTTACTTTTGAACGTTAGCGAATCAAACTAACAGTTAGCCATAGCTTCTTGGGAGTACTCCTGAGCGAACTCATATCGTATGAAGATATCCCCTGCTCTTATTTTAAATAGGCTTTTAGCTTAAGATGAGAGTTTTCATTAACGTATGAATGACTACTATAATCGTCCGAAAAAATATATTAAAAATAATCATGTTTTTAATATATTCCCAGAATTCAACTATTATTCGAATATTTAAGATCCTATCCAGGGCAAACCAGACTTGCACCAACCATTAATATTCTTGCGATGTCCATCACTATCTTTACTACCTTCAAAACCTTCCAATATATTGAAGCAGATTTTGTAACCGTTTTTAATAGCTAACTCGGATGCAGATTTTGAACGTATACCAGAACGGCACAGGAATATTAGTGTTGTTTCCTTTTCAGCAACCTCTGATAGATTCGTTAAGAAATCTGGATTTCTTGCACCACTGGGGTACTGTAGCCATTGTATTGCAGCATGCTGTGTCTTTCTAATTGAGACTCGACCTACCCAATCTCGCTCTGCATTAGTACGAACATCTACTAATACCGCAGTAATATCAGTATCTAATAGAATAAAAGCTTCATTTGGTGTGAGAATGCGATCACTACCCTCATCTTGAACACTCTGTTTTGAAATGATTAAAGATTTATCTTGATTATGCATAATCTCTTTTTTAAAAAAATAATACTTCTAACTACTAATTATCTGGTATCTTTTTGGTGAGGGATATTTATTTTTTATAGAATTACGTACGAAAAGATCATATTGTCAATAATTCAATAACTCAATAATTTTTAGCGGTTTTCATTTTAATATCGCCACACTATCTTATCAGACTATAGTTTTTTTACTGCCTAGTTTAATACGATTAAAAGAATAAACGATAAACCAGTAAATTTAGTGTGAGGCATATATTTCAGAAATTATAATATTCCATACGGGAGGAAATTTCAATGGCAATGACAGTTGCAGAAGTTCTAAAAATGTCGAAAGACAAAGATGCTAAGTTCGTCGACTTTCGCTTTACTGATACCAAAGGTAAAGAACAGCATGTAACCATACCTGTTTCTTGTTTTAATACTGAAAAATTTGAATCTGGGCACGCATTTGATGGTTCTTCTATTGCTGGGTGGAAAGGTATTGAAGATTCTGACATGTTATTGGTGCCAGATCCAGATACTGCAAATATTGATCCATTCATTGAAGAAACAACATTATTCATGCAGTGTGACGTTATTGAGCCATCCGATGGTAAAGGATACGATCGTGACCCAAGATCAATTGCTAAGCGTGCCGAAGCATACCTAAAGTCTTCTGGACTAGGTGATACAGCTTTTTTTGGCCCTGAGCCGGAGTTTTTTGTTTTTGATAGTGTTCGCTGGAATCTAGGTATGTCCGGTTGCTCTTTCAAGATTGATTCTGAAGAAGCTCCGTGGAGCACTGGTGCTGAAATTGAAGGCGGTAATACCGGACATCGCCCAGCTGTTAAGGGTGGGTATTTTCCAGTACCCCCAGTTGATAGTTTTCACAATATGCGCTCAGAAATGTGTACGATCCTTGAGTCTCTTGGAATACCAGTTGAAGTTCATCACCATGAAGTGGCTGGTGCTGGTCAAAATGAAATTGGCACCAAGTTTTCAACTCTAGTTAAGCGGGCTGACTGGACTCAGAATCTTAAATATGTGATTTGGAATGTAGCCCATAACTATGGAAAAACAGCAACCTTCATGCCTAAACCAACTGTAGGCGATAACGGCTCCGGTATGCATGTACATCAATCAGTTTGGAAAGATGGTAAAAATCTATTCTCCGGTGACGGCTATGCCGGTTTATCTGAGTTTGCACTATTTTATATTGGTGGAATAATCAAACATGCTAAAGCGCTAAATGCTATAACAAACCCCGGTACTAACTCCTATAAGCGCTTAGTTCCTGGTTTTGAAGCACCAGTTAAATTAGCGTATTCTTCGCGTAATCGTTCGGCTTCTATTCGGATACCACACTCAATAGACCCAAAAACTAGTCGTATTGAAACTCGATTCCCTGACCCACTAGCTAACCCATATCTATGCTTCTCGGCACTATTAATGGCAGGTCTAGATGGTGTCCAAAAAAAGATTCATCCAGGTGAGGCTTCATCTAAGGACCTTTATCGTTTATCGGAAGAAGAGAATAAATTAATTCCAACTGTTTGTACATCTTTGAAAGAATCTCTAGATGAGTTGAGTAAAGATCATGAGTTTCTGACTAAAGGAGGTGTTTTTAGTGCCAGTATGATTCAATCATACTTAGCTTTGAAAAGGCAGGAGGTACAGCGTTATCGCACGACAACTCATCCAATTGAGTTCGATATGTACTATTCTTTATAAATATAAAATCACCACATACGCAAAACAATGAAAACAATAGCAACGTGGAATGTTAATTCACTCAAAGTTCGTTTGCCACAAGTGCTGCAGTGGTTAAGAGAAAATCCAGTAGATATTTTAGCTTTACAGGAAACTAAATTAATTAATGATAAATTTCCACTGTCTGAAATTAAAGAAGCTGGTTACCATGCAGCATTTAACGGACAGAAGACTTACAACGGCGTTGCTATTTTATCCCGGTATCCAGTCGTTGATATAACTATAAAAAATCCTTACTACGAGGACCCACAACATCGAATAATTTCTGCTACTGTGGACGGCATACGTATAATATGCATATATGTTCCAAATGGCCAATCGCTTGACTCAGAAAAGTACACGTATAAATTAGAGTGGCTGGATTCTCTTTATAAATGGGTAAAAGATGAATGCAAACTATACCCAAAATTGATTTTGCTAGGCGATTATAATATTGCTCTAGAAGATCGCGACGTTTATAACCCTACTGCGTGGATAGGGAAAAATTTAGTATCTCCTCTTGAACGAGCAGCACTCACCCAACTTCAAGGTCTGAAATTAACTGATTCTTTTCGCATGTTTGAACAAAAAGAAAAATTATTTAGTTGGTGGGATTACCGAAGGATGGGATTTACTTTAAATAAGGGGATGAGAATCGACTATATCTTATTATCGCCGCTGCTAGCGGCGAAATGTATATCGTGCACAATCGACAGGATTCCGCGTAGTTGGAAGCAACCGTCAGACCACGCACCTGTATTAGCGACTTTAGATTGAAGATTTATGTTTTTCAGCTTCACTATTTCTTTGGGCACGATTTATTAAAAAATTCGTAAGTAAAGCTACTGGGCGGCCTGTAGCACCCTTATCTAACCCAGTTTTCCAAGCAGTGCCTGCAATATCTAGATGTGCCCAAGTATACTGCTTAGTATACCGCTCTAGGAAGCAAGCTGCGGTAATACTACCAGCAGTAGGACCTCCGATATTTGCCATATCGGCAAAATTTGATCTTAATTGTTCCTGATACTTATCTTCAACAGGCATACGCCAAGCAGTATCTCCAATTTCTTGACCTGCTGCTAGTAATTCCTTTGCTAGAGTATTATGCACTTTATCATGCCGCGTGAATAATCCAGAATTATGATGACCAAGCGAAGTGACACAAGCACCTGTCAATGTAGCTACATCAATCACAGTATCTGGTTCAAATCGCTCTACATAGGTGAGGGCATCGCAAAGAACTAGCCTACCTTCTGCATCAGTATTCAATATTTCGATGGTCTGGCCAGACATAGAGGTAACGATGTCACCTGGCTTAGTAGCTGCTCCAGAAGGCATATTCTCGCTAGCAGGTATAACACAGATTAAGTTCAGCTTTAGTTTGAGCTCAGCAATAGTATGAATAGTTCCCAGTACCGAACTAGCTCCGCACATATCGTATTTCATCTCATCCATATTCTTACTACTCTTTAACGAGAGCCCACCGCTATCAAAAGTAATACCTTTTCCTACTAACACTATAGGTGCATCTTTAGTATCGCTACCCAGATATTTAATAATTATAAATTTCGGGGCCTCTTCACTACCACGCGAGACTGAAAGAAAACTATTCATTTTTAGGCGCTCCAGTTCTTTTCTTTCAAGAATTTCTACTGAAAGATTAAAGTCTGCAGCAACGTTTTTAGCAATATCAGCAAGGTATGTTGGCGTACAAATATTACCGGGCAGGTTGCCCAAGTCCTTTGCTAAATCAATCCCATTTGCTAATGCTATACCTTGTAGTACGGACTCCTCGATGGCTATTCTTTCAGTGGTAGTGGTTAGGAAAATAATTTCTTCAATCTGAGTTAATTTCGCTTCTTTTTTGCTTTTCAGAATTCCTGAGTAATAATTACTATCTCTTAGAACCAGAATACTATTACGTATTGACCATTTTAAATCTCGATCTTCTACAACATCAAATGGTAACGCTAGTAAATTACTTTTTCTACCCAAAGCAACAATAGCGCTTCCAGCGCATGAAACTATGGCAGACATGGAGCCATGATCTACCTTGCCATCTTGTCCGAGCCCAACGAGTATAATACGTTTAGCTGTTACACCGGAAACATTACGCAATAGTAAATTGGACCCCAACTTACCAGAAATATCTCCCGAATGTAGTGTATCAGTAATTTCGCCAGACTTATTAAGAGCTTCTGCTTGTGGCGAGAGTTTTTTATTCTCGTATACTCCAACCACGATACATTCTATTTCTAGAGAGCTGATTAAATTTCTTTCATCAATATGCTTTATGATAAAGTTCATTGGTTTTTATTCCTTTAAATTTTTAAATTATATTTCTAATGATCTTTCAGCGTACCCTTAAACGGGAATTAATTGGTGCATCTGGCGCAGTTTTTATCATGCTTTTTATAATCACTGCCACTATTATGCTGATCAAGGTTTTGGGACAAGCAGCTAGAAGACAAATTCCATTGCAAGATGTAATCGTGATGCTAGGTTTACAATCCTTAAACTACATGCCAATCTTGCTTATCTTAACAGGCTACATTTCTGTATTATTGGTATTAACGCGTAGTTACCAAGACTCAGAGATGATAGTTTGGTTCACTTCTGGACAAAGTCTGACGAATTGGATCCAGCCAGTATTATGGTTCAGTATTCCTATCATCATTGCAGTTGCTTTCCTAAGTTTCTTAGCTACACCTTGGGCCAATAGGCAGAGTGAACAATACCGTACATACTTTAGTAAACACCAAGATATCTCTCGTATTTTACCAGGT
>Ga0256412_1000163_pt1 | contig 10483 bp, 16 predicted proteins | sample WCR_74metaT_FD_190055 | JGI IMG/M metagenome (GOLD analysis project Ga0256412, IMG submission 190055) | Metatranscriptome of seawater microbial communities from Monterey Bay, California, United States - WCR_74 (Metagenome Metatranscriptome) | ecosystem: Environmental > Aquatic > Marine > Coastal...
GTTTAAGTTTATCATAGTAAAGAGATAGGAGCTCACATGTCAGCTGATTGGCCCTCGTCACTAACTCCTTGGGTCTTGCCGTTGTCGTTGTTAGTGTTAGTGGTACCTGGCTGATCATCTTGAGGAACTCTGTTGACTGAGTGGGACTCAATCTTTTGTTGCTGAGCAGCCTTTTGGTTCTCTCTTTCGAAATCCTTTGCAAGTTGGTTGACTTCCAATCTGAGTCCATCCCAAAGGAATTAGAGTCCAAGGTAGATTCCTTCGTAGATCATCATTGATGGAGCATCAACGAGAGCAGTCTGAGCAGCTTCCCAAGCAATTGGCTCAATCCAGTCAGTAACGATTCTATCTCCTTGATTTGTGGAAGTTTTGACAAGGACCTTTTTGGCAAATCCTGCAGCAACAACAACTCCATCTTCAACCAATTTGGCACCTCCATCACTAGCCTCAAGGATTGGAGCACCAAGATCAAGAGAGCCTGTAGCAATCTACTGAGTTTGTTTGGCTCTAATTTGCTCGAGAGTCGCTGTCTCATCAGCAGCTGGAGTGATTTCATAGTTAACAAGTACTGAACCTGAATTAACTCCAACAACCTTTACAGTTGAGGCATGAATTCCAAGAGAGGCACACAATCTATCGATGAATGCAGTAGTACCACCATTGTCAAAGAACTCATCCATGGTCCATTCCATTCTGACCTTGGTCATGATAGCATCTCTTGGTGCAATTTCAAGGGTACATTCACCGGTAATGTAGAATTGCAAAACGTTGTCAACAGCAACATATCTATTCTCACCACATTTCTTTCCTGTAACTGGTCCATACTCACCTTGTCCTTTGACAGTTTCACTTGCTTGCCATTGATTATATGGAACTTCTTCATCATCGATGAGGACAGATCTAGCTTGGGCTCCTTCGTATTTAAGCATGACCATGATTCCATTCTTGATGTTCTTGTTATCGAGCTTCCATCTCATTTTCTTTGGAAGAGTACCGGTCTATTGGACCCAATACTTCATTGGTCCTGGGCCTGGGGTAGTAGTAGATTTTCCTGCTTCATCAACAGTGATAGTCTCTTTTGGTGGTGCATAGACCAAACCTGGGAATCTTGAGATTCTCTGCTGACTGTTGTAGAATGAATCACAATTGTGGTCCATGTAACTGTTGAGAATATTGACACCGTTTTTGTAGTCCTTGTTTTCTTTTTGAGCTTTGACTGGCTTGTAATAGTTAGCAGGAGATTGAATTCCTTTAGTCTCTGCCACTCCATACAAGTTGTACCAGATGTAGATTGGCTGGATAGATCTGTCAATTGAATCTGGATCTAAACTCTCCCAAATGAGAATTCCGAGGTCGTTGTTAGTGCATTGGTAACCATTGATTTTTTCAAACTTGGTGCAATCTGGGAACTTGTCTGAGTAAGTTTTGATATCTGGGATCAAAGAGAAATCTTTCAGAGCATTAGCTCCTTGTTTACCTCCTGTCCACTTGATGTTGGTGAATGAGAAGATGGTGTTCTTTGGTCCAGTACAAGGGAAGTCACCACAATCGGCTAAGTTGGCCCATGACTGTGGAGGGTTGAAGAAGTAAGTAAGAGCATCAGATTCACAGTTGATGAACTCAATATTGTCAAAGTGTTGCATGGTAATGAAATCTGGAGATTTCTTAAGGAGTTGAATCATTGTATTTCTCAAAAGAGTACCTTTTGAATCTGAGCTTGGTGCAAAGTCAATGAATTTAAGATTTCTGAAGTAAGCTTTACCTGCCCATGAACCATTCTCAACTTGACTTGAAATTGGGCAATGCATATCTTTTTTAGGATGAAGTTCCATTCCCATTGGACTGTGGACTTTACTCTGGATAGATGTTGTTACACCTGATCTCTCCATCAATTTGCATTGTTTCTCTTTATCTGGGCAATCAGGAGAGACTGAGCTTCCGTAGAAGATAGAATCATACAAATGACTTGAGTGTTCCTTGTATTCAGCGGCTCCATCAACTGCAGCCATTGCTCCTGCTCCAATATTACAGTCAATTGCAGTAACTGAATGCATATTGACTTTCTTCGATGGGAAGTTTGTGAAAATACCTGCATCTGCGCACTTGTATGCAGCGTTTTGAGAAACCTCATAACAATCTTTGTGTGCTGGCTTTGATGGATCTGGATAAACAACGAATCCATTTCCACTTAATCCTCCACTAATGGAATGTGCAACGTTACCAAAGAAGTTGGAATTCTTTTTACCGCAATCATGAGCTGGACCGGTGAATGCTTGTTGGACAGTACCTGCACAAATGTTATTTGTGATTCTAATACCTGGACAAGCAGATGGATATTCTAAAGAGCAGAACAAAGCTCCTCCCATAACATCAAGAGTGGCCATGCCAATGGCATTCAAATCTGTTCTTGGATCAACCCATCCAACAAAGTTATTGTTGAATGTTGATTCCATGACCATGTTCCATCCAACACCGACTTGATTGGCTCCCCAGAACACATTGTTATCAACCATAATTCCCTTTGATCTGATAGCATTCATTGCCCAACCTGGACCTTCATGGACAACTGAGTTTTTGAAAATCTGTCCTTTGGCAACAGCTCCTTCAAATCTAACAGCTGCTCTTCTAGTGTCTTTCTGACCACCATACTGAATTTCAACGCCTTCAATCCATGATTTACCTTCGAAGAAAGTTCCTTCCTCATCCATGATATCAGCAGTCAAAACTTGAACACCCCAATCGTCCGTTTCCTCTCCTACGATCTTGATGTTTCTAGATAATGACACAACTTCTCCTCTCATATCAACACCATTGTATTTATCAGCAGTTGATTTTTCAGCTCCGAAATGATACCATTAAAGTGCTTTATCAAGTGTAATAACACCTGTACCCTTATCATATGACTCAACATTTCTAGTATCATGCTTGTCATATTCTAAACCTGTTGGAGCAAGACCGATTCTATCACCTTTGACGAGGTCAAGGTTCTTACCAACTGTAATTTTGGTGTCTCCAATATTGGCTGGTGCTACGAGTCTGGTAACCTTGAACTTTCTGCTCTTTCCAAACAAATTGAGTCTTCCAACATTAGCAATGATTTTACTGCCTGCTTCAATAGTATTATCAATTGAAATAGTTTCCTCATTTCTCTTTCCGAACAATGAGATCTTTGCATTACCAGTGAAAGGCTTGCCTCTCTCACCGATGTACAACTCACCTCCTCTAATCAAGATCTTCTTGGCTCTCAAATGAATATCAGCTCCCTGCTTGAAATGCAGACATCCATTGATTTCAATTTTGTCAAAGATTGGGGTTTCTTTAAGATCAAGCTCAACATTTCTTCCTGTTGGAATAACCAAATTCTCTCCTTCTGCTGGCAATGGCTTGTCAACTCTCTTGTCAGCTTCCTTATTTGTGTCCCATGTTTTTCCATCACTCCACTTAATGATCTCCTCTGGGCATGGTGCATCTGGAATAACTGGCTCATTACAATTTGAAATACATTCATGAGCAACAACTTTCAGTTATCTCCAGTCAACGTACTTTCCTTTCTCTGGCTGTTTACCATTGACAATGAAATGGAACTCTCTTACTTCTGTGTCGTTATAGAGAACATTATTTCCAAGCTCCCAGTCTTTCTCTACACCGATAGTGTCATTCAAGAAATTAGGGCTGTCAACTTTCATACTGTTGACTCTAACGTCCATCTTTTCTCTTCTCATAGTGAAGTTTGATACAAAGTATGCAGACTTATCATCTTGAGCCCATCTCTCTGAGAGTGTGACCGCCATTTAATCCCAGTCAAGACCATTTCTTCCCCATCCGATTCTATATTTGTGACCTGTAACAAATGGAACAGTCCATCCTGACTTCAACCATGGATACCAAGTGTAGTTATCCCAGGTTTCAACGTATTTGTCACCTCCAGCCAAAACTTGTTCATTGTCATACTTGAGAATAGACATTCCTTGAAGTTTGAATCTAGAACTTGGGGTCATTGAACCGAAATATAGCTTTCTTACTTGTACTGTATTATCACAGAACAAAGAATTGGTTGATTCGTCTTTGGAACATTCAGGTTGCTCATTGTGCTTGAAGAATGGTGTTGCCCATGATTTTGGTCCCTTACCTGTGAGTGATCCGTCAAGATCGTACAAAATTGCTCTTCCTGGGAACATCCACTTGATTTTCTTAGTAACAGACTTATCGAACCAGAGCTTTTCGACAGTTGATGTTCTGGCACCCAAATCTTCTGGTTGGACACAATGTGAGCAGGTACCAATAGCTCCTGCATCATTCCAGTTGTAGTTGTAGAATCTCACATTTCTGACAGTGAAATATTCTCTCTGTGGCATTTCAACACCTCTAGGACTGACCTCAGTAAGCATATCTCCTGCTGGATCAAGGTTGTTAGATTTTCCAATAACTAAAGCTCCATCGATTTGAGCCTTGTCATCACCGTAGTAATCAGTCATTGACATTTCGAGATTAACTCTAGCATTATCAGCAGCCTTGAAATTTTTCCAGTGGACATCTCCGATTCTTTCACCAATAGCTGCATTTCTACCACATTTCCAACCAGTGAAATCATTGAAGATAGCAGTGATTGCTGGGTTTTCCCAATATGGATCTTTATGCTTGGTGATGTCAGCCTCAAGTGAGTTTTCATAAACTACCTTCAAGTCTCTTTTAACTGGTTTGCATGGGAACTTTCTTGGGATCATTTGATGGAAAATTCTAAGACCATATCTACCGGTGGAATGAGCATGATTTCCGTCAAATTGACCAACCTTTTCATTTTCTGGGCAAACTGAAGTATCAGCATTCTAACCCATTCCATGAACTTGAAGATCGAACCAGTAACCATATCTGTCTGATCCACCAACATGATTGTTTTTGTAGATGTTGAATGGATTAGTAATCCAAGATCCTGCTGGAGTCTGATCAACATTGAGAAGACTCATTGATCTCATTACTTTCATGATCAAGTTGTTTGTGATGATGTTGTGGGTTTCAACAGCATCTTCGATGAAAATGTTATGTCCCTTTGACTCAAATGAAACATTGTTGTCAATTCTCAAATATCTAGTTCCATGAATGGCAACAGCTCTGTTGTTACTCTGGTTGACAGCATTTCTCTTGATGTAGGATGTGTGAACAGCACCGATCATATGCATGTGAAGGGCATATCTACCGAGCTTGAAAGCTTAACCGACATTTCTGAACTCGACATCAGCAGCTCTGAAAGTCAAAGAGTCGTCACCTGGTGAGTGCATAAAGATTGCAGCTCCATACTCATCTTTAAGTGAGTCTGATGGATCACCTCTGTAGACAACATTTCTTGAAAGAACTCCAACTTCAGCTCTCATGGAAATAAAGTCATTTGGATTTTCTGTTGGGGATGGCTTGTAGTCTTCGGCATAATGTCTGAACTCAAGTGGTGCATCCAAAGTAATGATTGGTTTGTTTGGATCTGTTCTATCAATTGACTTGATGCGCTTTCTATCTGCTTCTCTTCCATTGTAACTTGTTGAGGCAATTGCAATTTCATCACCTGCAACCCAATTGATTTTCTCGGTAAGTTGGATTTTGGTTCCTCCTTTTTCAACTGTCTTTTCCATTGTTGTCCATGTTGGTGTCTTCTAGACTCCATGCATATCAAGGGTTGCAAATCTCAAACCAATGCACTTGTTTCCATAAATTGGAATGTATGGGTCATCAATTTTACTGTGCATTGTCATGGTCAATTTGGAGGTGTATGGGAAATCAGCGGTTCCCATCTCCATTCTTCCATTTCTAACAAAGATATAGTGTGCATCAAAGAATCTCTCATGAGCAGCATTGGTAAGGTGTGGAGTGAAGATCAAGGATCCTTCAACAATGACTGCTTTCAACTTTGGTGATACATCAATATCAACCAAAAGATTAAGACCTTCCTTAATGTAAATTGATTCTCCATCCATTGGTGCCAATTCTCCTCCCCATGTGTCAGCTCCTTCACTCCATTTGAAAACGTAAGTGTAGAGGAGATCGTTTGTTGAAACAAGACCGTTTCCATCATACATGATTTTGAGACTTCCTTTAACATACATGTCCACTCTTTTTGTTGTTGTACACTTAATGGTTGTTGAAGTGACTGCAGAAACTGGGCAGTCATATCCATCAATTGTGACTTTCATTTTGGTTTTGTCAGTTCCAAAGTTAGTTCCAGTGAAAGTAACTTCTTCTCCTCCAAGTCTTGAACCGTATCTTGGTACAATTTTGGTGAGTAATGATGTTTTGGATCCATCAAATGTCACTTTATTTGGGAATGGAATTGGATTACTATCTTTCATCACAAGTGTTGGTGTGCACTGGTAGGTTGGATTATCATCCTTGATAACTTCAAGACCTGTTAAGGTAACTTCATGAATTCTGCATGGTCCAGATGCTTTACCAAGACCTCTAAATCTGTAGTATCTGAAATTGGGGTACTTTCCTACTTCGAACTCTTGATAGTTCCAGCCCTCGTGTACCTCAGGGCCTACCTCAAAGATTTTAGTGACCTTGTCACCCTCAGCGTTTGCCTCGTTGTAACCTTCAAAAACAAGGTTACCCTCATATTGATCTCTGTTGGTGATGTAGTTGATGAAATATTTGACTTGCTGAAGTGAGCCAACATAATTCTCTTTGAACTCCATACCAAGAACGCAAGTATTTGAATTGTCATTCACTCTGGTGAAAACGCTACCATCGAAAGCAATTTTGGCGTCATCACTTCCAAAGTAAACTCCACTGTTGAGCTCTTTTTGAACTTTACCAATCTAGAAGTTTTGGTTTGAGTAAGTTGTTGGAACTGGGGCAAGGTTGCACTTGACTTCTCCTGGTTTAGAAATTGCATCTTGGAATTCACATTTTTGCTCACAAACCTTGATGTAATTATCCTTGGGGTTAGATTTCAACATGGATTGAATACCAGCAGTACCTGTCATAGTAAGAGTACATCCTCCATTGAATGAGCATGAAAGTCCTGAAGTACTTGATGCAAGAGTGAATGGATTGACAAAGTCATTAATCTTATCACCTGTATTGATGGCTTAGTAGATGGTTGGTTGTCCATTCAACTAGAACCTCAAGTTGGCTCTTTCGGTTCTTGATTGATCTGTCTTGCTTTGGATTGGAACACCACCAGCAAATGTTGCAGTAGCTTGAGTGGCGCTATCAACAACAACTGATGTAGCTTCGATATTGTTGTAGGATGCTGTAACAACGTATCCAACGGTATAGAAATTAGTACCTTTGAAGACCAATGTGGTATCAGTCTTTGAGACCTCATCAACATCTGGCCAGGTCTTATCTTTAGCATTTTAAGTGTATTGGCACTTAGTGCTGTCTTTGTTAACACAGTCATACTTCTTGTTGTCGATCTTTACTTGAATATCCATAGCAGCTTCTCCAAAGTCTGATCTCTATGTCATGCATTCCATGATACCATAAGATACGATCTTAATGGTGTCATCTCTGCAAATTGAGCCACCTGTCTTTTTGTTGATCAAGTATGGTTTTTTGGTACTTGTACCCATACCTTGAATGTTAGCTCTGACAAGAGTACTTCCAGTGGTTCCCTTGTTTGGTGTCAATGAAACAAGCTTTGGTGTCAATGTAATTGAATTCTTAACCAAATCGTGAGCGTCTGGAAGACCAATTGGGAAGTACAGATTTTTATCTGCCAACACTTCACTCTTGACATTGTCGATAGCAAAGACTGCCATGGTGTCACTATGAGAAACGACTGGCTGGCTTACTTCTTCAATTTGGAGATCTGCGAAAGTTTTGGTATCCTTTGAGGTTCCAAATCCTGTACCTGTCACCTTGATGTTCCATTTATTTGTGTCAGTGTTGAACTCTGAAGTAACAGCTGTGATCTTTGGTAGTTTTGAGCTGTAGGTGTATTTACAAGTTGGGGACTTGCACTCAGCTTCCTCAGATGTTTTCAAGAAAACAACGACGTCTGCCTTGGTGTTATCATCCTTTGGTCTCATATTTTGGTCAACTCTACATGTGATTTCTGTTGGCTTAATTGTTTTGACATAGCAGTCAATACTTCCAACACCTCCGTGAGTACTCAACTAAACAGGGTTGTCTGTCTTTTGAGTTCCGAAGTTTGTTCCTGCAATAGTCAGAAGGGTACCTCCATAAATTGATCCAACTAATGGAGTTACTTTAGTGACCTTGGCACTTACATCAAGGAGCATGCCATCAGTGTTCAGAAGACCATACGCCTTATGTCTAATGTTCATTTGGAACATGCCTGATTCAGCACCTCCGAATTTAACATTAAGAGTCTTAGCTCCATCATCAACTGATAGAACGTTAAGGTATCTGATGTAATTTGGTTTTGTGACACTTGTAGCATTCACAGTGAAATCTTCTGGTTTCATTGCAAGTGGGAATGATGGATCAAGTTGAATCACAATGGTTGTCTTCAAGACTGGTGAAGCAGTATTTGGTGTCAATTTGGTGCTTGCCTAGATGTCACTCTTCATTGTGAACTTCTGGTCGTAGACAACTGCTTTGCCATTAATTGTCATGGTCAATCCAATATCACTTTTGCCCAAGTCTTTAACAAGATCAAATTTGTTTGTTTGACAAGCAAGCTCAGTCTTCTTAGTAAGCATAACATCACACACTGTTTTCTTGTCATTAGTAAATTTCAGCTCAAAGACGTTACCTTCAATTTCGTGAGGGAAGTTGTTTCCTGTGAACGTGATGTTATCTTTACCCAACAAGTTCAACCCTGTGGTTGGGACTGTATTCGAGATTGTGCATGTGATATCTTAGCCTTTAAGATCTTTATCATTGGCAACATTACCCATAGCAGTGGTCAAAGCTGGGATCCAGGCAGCACCGCATGTTGGAGTTCTATCAAGAGTGCACTTTACTTCAGTTCCACTAAGGGTTCCTTTTGGATCGCTTGAAGATGCTGTGCAATTTGAGTTAGCATAAGTGATAGATTGAATTTTGGAGATGTTGTCTGGCAAATCAGTACCTGTAAGGGTGAGTTCCATGCCTGCCAGTGAGAAGCTCTTGACTGTTCCCACGGCTGGAACGTGAAGGAATCCGCAGTCCATGCTGTGGCATACTGCTGGCATATCATCCACCATAACTTTCACTTGTGGTTTCTCTTCGTAAGTTTCGAGCATTTCGAATGGAATTGGCCAGAACATCAGATTCTTTCCGTATGGGATGATGGTCTCGGCAGCGTATGTAATATCACCAATCAAGGGATCATCCTTGTCTGACTCAATTGTAAACTGCCCTGGGTCGTCGGGGTAGCTGCTGAAATCAATATAGAATTCTTTACCTTAGTTCCAATGAGTATATGGACTGTTGAATGAGTGGACCTTGATTCTATTTCTCAATTTTGGGCACTGCTCTCCAATGATTCTTGTAAGCCAGTGTGAATCAGAGTTGAGGTTAATTGGCTTGGTCTCCTCATATGTGAATTTACCTGGATTTTTGGGGTCGGGATAGAGGCATTTAACCTTGAATTTACCGGTAATTGGTTTTCCTGAAACTTGGAGATTGGCTTTGAGTTCAACTTTGGCTTTGGTTGTACCCTTGAGAATAACCATTGAGGCTGTGGTTGGTTTGGTTACAAGTCTATCAATCTTGATAGTGTATTCTCTTTTCGCAGTCTTTTTGGTATCGGTGGTCTCATTACCATTTTCATCGTAATTTCTTACTGTTACAACTGTGTTGACACCTTGAGTGTTGAAATACTTGTTCAATCCATTTCTCATTTGCCACCAGTTAAAGTTGGCCTTCAATTCACCTGAGTTTGATCTTTTAAGATCAGGACTTGTGAAGGAAACTCTAAAGGTGCCGTAATCAATTGTACCGACCTTTGGATAAGTGATAGTGATTTTGTGTGTTTCTCTTGTGTCTGGTACACCGAAACTGAGCTTTTGAACTTCTTTGACATTATTTGGGTTTGTTGGATCAAGATCTTGTTGCTCAATTTCAACACCAGTGACATAATGTTTACCATGCTCATAATTCAAGTATTCTGACTGGATATAGTACTTCTTTCCTGCCTATAGAGGTTCTGACCATTTAGAGATTCTTGTCTGTTTTGAATTAACAGGGTATGTTGAGTAAGAAACTCTTCTATATTCGGACCAATGATTGATATCAAGAATTTTTACTGGCTTTTCTGGAACTTGACCTGGTGTGTCACCAATAACTAAATCACACATATCATCACAAGATTGATGGAATCTATATTTGGCAGTTACTGGGGGAGTAAACCAACCTCTGTAAACAATCATTGAGTATTTTTCAATGGCAGTTTCGTGTTGCTCAAAATTCATCATTAGATGTTCTGTATACTTGGTAGGATCATTCATATAATTTTAAACCAATCTATAGGCATTATGGTGATTATTAGTACTTTTGAATCTTCTTGATGAAAGACCAGGTGATCCAACGAATCTGATTGGAA
>Ga0256412_1000164_pt1 | contig 10477 bp, 1 predicted proteins | sample WCR_74metaT_FD_190055 | JGI IMG/M metagenome (GOLD analysis project Ga0256412, IMG submission 190055) | Metatranscriptome of seawater microbial communities from Monterey Bay, California, United States - WCR_74 (Metagenome Metatranscriptome) | ecosystem: Environmental > Aquatic > Marine > Coastal ...
ATCCGGTACTGCTCTCCCAGCACTTTCGAGTGGTGGAAACAGTTTTGGAGCCGCACAAGCAACTCTAGCACTCGGTGGAGGCCAAGAAGCAAGAATGAAGTGGGACTGTGGAACATGGTGCAGTGAAACTACTATTTTTTGGAGAGAGACAGGTCAATCTTGGAGTTATGCTAACTCTTGGTCGCCAAACTATGGTAATGGGCAAGATTTCCAAACCTATTACTCTAACACTGAAGGAACATTGATTCAGAATGCAGGTGGTTCAACTATGAATCTCGAATTTTTAGTTTACGATTCATATGGTGACGGAACAAATGGTGGCGATGGGACCGTCCAAATTGATGCTCTTGGTACATGGGGTACCGTTCCATCAACGCCTTGGGGTCTTAGACAAGTTTCAATGACTAGTTCAGAATCTCTAGGTTACTTCACTATACCAAGCGGTGGAAGCAGCGGATCAACAACACTCAATCTATGTACAACTGTAGTTGAATGTAACGACCAGACGAGTTCAATTTCGATGCTTACAGACGCTATTGCGAACGCAGGATATATTGAATTTGGTCTTGGATTTGCAAATTCTCCTGAATCTCAATCACCACACAAGACCACTGGTGCAGCCGTTGGCGGTGGAGGAGAAGGTTATATCGACAAATTCGAACTGATTATCGACTTTGAAGAAGCAATCGATGACACAACACCTCCAACCGATATGACCGAAGTACACTATCAAGGTAATACATACATCGAAGGACCTCGTACAATGATGCTAGAAATTGAAGACAGCGAACACGCAATTGATACTACATCTGCTAATGGGCCAAAACTTTGGTACAGCATCGATAATTCTAACTTCATCTCAGCTCCAGCAACTCTCATGAGTTCAGTGTGCAATGCTAAGGAGCAAACCTGCGCCTTTACTGCACAAACAAGCCACCTTTCAAGCGGTAACGTTGTAGATTATTATTGGACTTACCAAGACGCTTCAGGGCCAACTGCAACCAAGCCGAATCAAGGGCCTAATCCAACTCAATCTGCTACTGTACAATTTACGGTGCTAGATCCACTAACTGCAGGCACCTCACAAAAGATTACAACTCTAGTAGAGAACGTAAAGGCTAACTATGACGGTGGAGCAAAAACTCCTGGAAATACTATCGACAGGCAAATGACGTACTTCGCAGATACAAATGAATATCTCTTTGAGTTTGATACCTCGGAGTGCGAGTCATATACTTCTGCTGGATATTCATGTTTCAGTACTAATTCCAATAATGACTTCGGTCACTGGGATTTACTTTGGCAAGACACTACCAGTGACTGTGATCCTGGTCAGTCCGGTTGTACTGGTACAAGTGATAACAGTTTAGAATTGGATTCGAGCTATGGCGGTAACTTTGACATATCACGTCAATTTGGAGCAGGCTCCAATTTGGCTTTCAAGTACGATGCAACAGCAGATGCATGGACAGTTGTTGGTGTTGGTGATGGTTCAAATGGCTTAAGAATCGTAGACAGACTAGATTCAAATGCACCGGATACTCAATCCGTTCAAGGAATCACGTTAACTCCGGTTACTGAATCGACACTAATTTCGAGCTTTGGCTCTGGTACTAACGGTGGAGACTACTCCAATCCTGTTACACTAGTTGTTCCAGCAGGCAAAGAAGCGATTCTCGGTTATGTTTATGGTAACTATGAAAGCGAAGCAGGAGTAAATGTCAACGACGGAACAACTGATACTCAATGGGGTAGGACTAATTCAAGAGTCAGTACAGGTTTCTTTAGTTCACAAGGTACGGTTACTTGCGGTGCTTCAAGCGGTCAATTCCCAAGCGGAGCATACGGAACATTGGTTTGGTCCAATTCCGCAGTAGGAACCAGTATGAATAACTGTATAGGTACTAATGGCGTATTGCCAGCAGGAACTTACACAGTTTCCCTTTTGGACTACTGGAGCGATGGTTCAGACGGCGGTTACCTCAAGGTTAAAACGCAAGACGCTGGAGGAAACTGGGGTGTAGATTCTAATGTCATCCCACACACACAAACCTCCTCGGGTACTGTATACACTTGGGGAACCTCTGGTTTCAGTATCGACTTGTCAGATGCAGCAACTCCTGCAATGACAACTGGTTCTTTTGCAAGTCACAACTTCTGGGATAATACAGCATCATCTCCTTCTGGATTGAACATAATATGTGTCACAACCAACGGATTGGTTTACTTCAAGGAAGATACATCTGCTAATTCTGGAGACTGTCCAGCTGATGCTGATGATTCTTCAAATGGCGGAACATGGCAAGGATTTGCTTTGGCAGGTTCTGTCCAAGGTGAACAACCAGCCGGTGAAGGTATGCTATGGTCCATTAGAAATATTGCACCAGATCCAGATCTCACACCTCCTGCTATCGAACACTCAGCAATGGGTGATTCACATGCACTGGAAAGAACTGTTTCGGCTGTAATTTCCGACCCAGGATACCAACCTACTGGTCTTGAAGTAAATTCAGTAGTCAATGTGGGTCCTACATTGCACTATGAGGTCTATCAAACAGCTAGTGGTCCAACAGGAACCTTCACATCGGTTCCAATGAACCCTGAAGGCACAAGAACACTTTGTGCTGACATGGAATGTATCTGGAGTGCTGACTTACCTGCTCTAAGTAGTGATCGTGACGAGTCTGTTGTCTACAAGATAACCGCTCAAGATGTATCCACTGCTGGAGGTGCCGCAAACAACGCTGCAAATACAGCTACTACAAGCGATGCAACTTTCAAGTCAGATACCCCAACGAACACATTGGTAATTGAATGGCAAGACTATTCATCGAATTTTGCTGGAACAGATATATGTTCTTTCCAAATAATTCTATACGATGTTACTAATGAGTTTGAATTCCATTATGATGAATCATGTTCATCTGATGAAGTAGTCGGAGTAATTGGTCACAGATTAGACCAAAACACCGCTACCACCATCGAGAATCTAGTTGACTCATCTAAATCTGGAAATCCTCACTCATACAACATTAGAGTGACAGACGGTGCAGATGGTTATTCGTACGAGTATTTCGATATCGGAATTACAACACTTCTACCATTGGCATCTTCCGATATGGCTGTTGCTGCTGGAACTTCAGCGAGTTTCCGTACAGAGAACTGTGTTACACAATTTTGGAGCACACTAAGTAATTACTGTGCTGGAAACATCGATATTCCTGCAGGATTTAGTTTCGACTTCCATGGAGCCACATTCGATGGTGACAATGGACAAGATGATAGAATCCAAGTAAACGCAGCAGGTGTTATCAGTTTGATGCAAAATCAACCAGCTAGTTCTCATACAACAGTTAATCCAGTTCATGGCGTTTCATGGTCCGGTGCAATGTATGACATGAATTCAGCATCACCATTCTACAAGGACAATTCGATTGCTCCTTGGTGGTCACCTGCTAGCAATGATTATTGTTCAGTTTCTGACGGATGTAATGGTGTTTGGTACAGAACAATTCCATACGACGGCCAAGGAACACCAGTAACATCTGACATAAATGTCGATACTACATGGTACCTAGTAGACAGCCCAATACGTGTTAACCCAACAGATTCCTCTGGATATTTGTCTGTTAATGCAAACTTGGTAGTCGAAGCGGGAGTCGAAGTTATCGTAGCACCAGGCAAAGGAATTTCCTTTGATTCAGGGTTTGTTAACGGAGCTTGTACTCAATTTACAATCGGAGATTCATCCCAAGCAGGAAGAGTTTCATTCGACGCTGATAGAACTACAGACCCAGCAGCAACATGGGCTGGTCTAGCATTCACAGATGAGTGTCAAGGTGACACTACCGACAGACACGAATTCCAGAATGTAGATATTAGCAACACAGAGTATGCTGCTATTACTGCAGGTAGCAGACCAGCACCTAATCAAGCAGCACAGTACACTTGCGGTACTGCTTCTCAAGATTGTAATGTTGGAGAATTTGTAATGTCGGGAATGACATTTACTAATGTTGATTCAGCATTCGCTCATGGTAGTGGTCAAGGTACTGTAGTTACAATGTCGAACTTCGATATTAATACTGCAAGAAGCGCATGTTTCAACTTTGCTGAAAACACTATCGCTACACTTAGTGGAACTCCTTCTGATAAGAGTACAATGGTAAACTGTAACTCCGATGACAAAGATTGGGGCGGTGCTATTGTTTCTCAGCCAGGAAGTACCGGTGGTTCTTTGACAATGTCTAACATTGATATTACTGATTCCAAGAGAACATTAGTACGTGTAGATTTCAAGACAGTCGTAATTTCCAGCGTTGATGCAGTCAGTGCAACCAACCAAGATCCTGTATACAGCGCAGGAACTTGGGCAACTGAAAACTCAGGAGTAAGTTTAGGATTAAGCCACGCTAATGGGGCGTCAGTTGATATTTCTGACTTCTCAGCACCTAATTACCACCATGGATGGATTTATTCTGCAGGCTCGATTTCTATGGAGAATGTAGATCTAGGTACTGGTTGGGCAAACAACCACTACTTCGATATCAAGCCATTTGGGTCCTCTGGTACAACTGCTGGAGCAACAGGAACAGATGCATCATTCGATAACGTAGACGTGCCTAGTTTGTTTATGCACCGAACATTCCCAGCAACTTTCAATGACATTACTACCGCAAATGAATTGACTTTCTACGGAATGGCAACCTTTGCTCAAACCGTCGAGTTAACCGGTGCTTCGGTTATCGGTGGCGAACTTGGAGTCGATGGTTGTGGAAGTAACGTCAATGTTATTGGAGCCACACTTGGCGGTCTCTGGTCAAACTGTCCGTTTGGAAACAAGAACGTAATGGAAGTATCAGATACAACAATTATTCATGATAATCCAGGAAGTTCTGCTATTTACCTGTCCTTGACAAAGATTACACTCATTGAACTTGATGTTCAAAGCAGCGTCATCGACGGTACAAGCAGCTGGTACTCTTACGTAGATTCCGGTAGCGAAATGTACTTGGTTTCCTCAACTTACACAGATACTGCAAATGCAGCATCTGCTGTGGATTGTGCTGATAGCAATGGAAAGACAAACAACTGTGCAATTAATTTTAATTCAGGTGTTGGTCAATACGTTTCAGAAGTTTTCTACGGTGGATATGCTAATGCGTTGGCTTACAGACTTGGTATTGTGAATGGTCAAGCAGCACAACAGATTCTACAATCTGGTGTAACTATTACTACTCAAACACTTGATCCACTTGGATCTGTTGTAGCAGAAGTCGGTTCCTCAATCACTGGAACAAGTCCTTTGGGCAAGACTAGCAAAGTCGTAGTAATTACTGGAAACCAGGGCGGAGATATATTCACAGAACATATTGTCCGTGCATCTGGTGCAGCAGGAATTGGCGATGTTAAACCAGGGGACTTGATTTCGTTCATTGACGAAGTTCCTCAAACTCCTGGGACTACTTTCGGAGACTATACAATTGGCTCAAATGTAGACATTAGACTAATCGTTCCTTCGGTGATTTTTGATTCACATAATATGGATTGTAATTGGATGATGAATACAAACTCAACATTCATGAATGCATGGGATGGAGTCAAGAATGCGTTCGTTTTCAAGGGCGCTGCTTTGACAGTCGCTGCAGACATGATGTTTGATGGATGCTCTCTCGAACTAGAAGGCTCTAAGATGCTATTCAGATCAGGAACAGTTACTGTCATGTCGAACAGTAACTCTAACTCGCCAGGTTCAATACTAATGACAATAGACGGAGACACCGGAGATGCGCCAGAAATTATTGGTGAGAACGGTGCTAAAGTTGTAGACTTGAATATTGGACTAGGCGGTACTGTAAATATGCAGGCTGGAACAATCCAAGATATGCTTGTTAGCAACAGTAAGGATGGACTACTTGTAGTTGGTTCTGGAGGTACATTGATTATGTCCGGTGGCTCACAAATTCTTGGTTCTGACTTGACAGGTATGGGCGCTTTCTATCCTATTGTATATGCAGACGGTGGAAATGTACAAGTCACTACAGGTCAAATTTCAGGTATCGGTAACACTGGTACAGGTCTTTCAACTTTGAACGCCTTCGTTAATGCTAACGGCCTTACTGTTAGCAATGCATACGCTGGTGTTTGGGGTGAAGAATCCGCAATGACTCTTGATGGATTCACATCAACAAGCAACGTATACGGTGTAGTCGCTGATGGTGCAATGACACTACCGAAGATTTACAGAAGTGCTTCACTTCAAGGTATTAGTCCATTTTATGGTGATATGGATTTATGTATCTATGGATGGTGGAATGCTTGTGGACACTGGCAAACTTATTCAATAGATTTCTCAACATATCTTGGAAGTCAAGATTACCTACAAGCTGGAGTTGAACTAGAGTTCCAGGGTCACATTTATGATGCATATTCGGGATGGACGACACCATATATTTCTATGGATAATCTAAAGATCAAGATGTCAGATAACCTCGGACAGAGTTGGACTGTTGATTCTTCAAGTGACATGGGATACTACCCATACGGTGCTGCTGACCCAGCATCTGGTACTACTGCAGCAACTTACACTAACGGTGCAATTGGCGGAGTTCCAACATGGGAATGTGAGTATGATGGAAGGACTTTAAGTCCTTACAGCTCTTTTGGAGCATACGGTTCACAAAACTTCGCAGGTCCAGGATCCATGGGTGACTTCTTCGGAGTAGGAGCATGGGGATACCCATCAGAGTTTGGATTTAGATGGACTGCTACTGATAAAGCGAACAACCCTGGCGATCCATTCCCTTCCTTCAATTGGGGAACTACTCACAGATACTGGCTTGGAATTCCATCTTTCACATACACAGGAACGCCAACCCCATCTGGAAAGGTTTGTGGTGCTCAGGCTTACCCTGCATTACCTACATTGACTCAATCAGGCGTTAGTGGAATGCTTAATTTCCCTACAGTCGATATCAGTGATGCGTCATTGACCAGTGTTACCATGGAAGTCGATATTTGGCACACATACTATGGTCCAAATGCAGGATTCCATGATAATTCACTTTCAGATAGTGCACAGATCATGGCTCGTGGAAGCTCAAATCCAGCAGCAATGGGTGATTGGTCTACTACTCTACCAAATAACGGGATTTCAATAATCAACTCTAACATTAATGATGCTGATACAGGAGTTTACCTACTTGGAGATACTGTCGCTGAGTTTACTAACACAGTAATTAGTAATCCATCATCCTTTGGTGTTTACACCGATGGCGACAATGAAGTAACTTTTGATGACCTAGAAGTGGTAGATAATACAGCATCAGGTCTACAAAACTATGGATTCTTCTCTGGTACTACAAGCACTGGTCAAATAACAGTAAAGAATTCTGATTTCACAGGATTGTACAATGCATTGTACTTCAACAACGACGTCGGAACAACTGTCGAAAACACAGTTCTGTCAGACGGAACAACTGGTCTAAAGATTGGTTCGCAAAGTGATGCTGACTACAATTTAGATGGCTTGACAATCTCTAACATGGATGTTGGTGTAGATGCAGCAGGTACTGGTAAACTAACTATTAAGGATTGTACCTTCACTTCAAGTGGTACATACGATGTAGTACTTGATGATGCCAGAAATGCAGAGTTCATTGATGGTTCATTCAGTGTTAAGCCTCTAATTGACAGTTCTAAGGTCAGTATTTTAGGCTCAGGAACTATGGAGCGTTCAAGATCTTACTTTGCAGTTCTTGACGATGGTGCAGCAGCGCCAGTAGCAAATGCTAATGTTATCCTAAGTAGCAGAGATGCATCTGTATTCTCAGCAGGTGTGACAGACTCTAATGGATTGGCATCAGGGTTGGCTTTCTCAATCTTTACTATGGATTCAGTTGGGATTAATGATTTGACTACATTGTTCAACACATACAAGTTGACTTCAGTTGCTCAAATTGGTACCTACTCTTACACCGACATATCTACCAACAGTGGAGATTTCCGTTACAAGATTACAGTACCTTCGCTATCTGACGATCCATATGATTTGGCCACCTCAACAAACTATCAAACACACAGCATGACAGATGTAGTTGATGTTAGAATTTGTTCAAACAGTAACATGCACACTGTAGTTGCAAATTGTGCAGGTACAATGGCAGATACAGATACACGTACATACAACACTGGTATGGTTGAATATGGTTCAGAAGAATCGATTCAAGATATCTCTGGGACTGTTGATTTATCGAATAAGGTAATAATGTCAGATACTGGGAGTTTCGAGATGAAAGACGGAACTACTTACAACCTTGATGGTGCAACAATCTTGATGACAGGTTACATGGGTCTTTACAACATTGGACAATGGACAGTTGAACAACCATATGGTACAACCTTCAGCATGGATGGTGGAAGCGTTCTAGGAATCTACCCTGCATCGCCTTCTGGTGCTCCAGTAGGATTTGCTCTTGGTGGAATTGGTGGGTTTAGTGATTCACCTCTATCATTTGATGTAAACAATGTTGAGTTCAATGGAATAGCGACAATGTCCGCATTTGCTGGTGATTACGCTTCATCCGCTTCATGGTCTGGAATGTCCGCTTACAATGTTGGACAATTCGAAGTTACTGGAAGCAGTTTCTCACATTACAGAGGATTTAATTCTCAATATGCCGGTCTTTATTATGATGTGGATACCTGCATTAGACTAGCAGGTGGAAATGGTGGATTGATTCAGAATAATATATTCAACGACTGTACAGTTGGAATTTTGTTCACACAATCTGACTGGCTTGTTGATGATTCTGATTCTAGTACAGGAGCTACAGACGATAGATACACACAAACACCACACCCAGTAAATGGTTCAAAACAATTCACTATTGATAACAACCAATTTTCTGGTGGCGCTGGATTCAATGTATGGGTTTACAACGACGCTAATGCTGATCAACTGACCATTACTAATAACGACATGAACTGTAATGCTTGTGAAGCACACATTGCATTCTACGATGAAACCTCAGTAGCACCAATCATTACTGGAAATACCATTAGAAATGGTAACTATGCAGTTACTACAAAGGATACACAATTGGCTACCATCGATTCTAACATTATATCTGACATTGAAGTCGCAGCGATCTACGTTGATGGCGGAGATGCAGACGTGACAGATAACACAATTACTGATTCACTTGGTGGTATTAGAGTTGAAGGCTTGACAAAGCCAACGGAGCAAGTTACCTACTTAGTTGCAGGAATTAACACTGGAATGCCTCAATCAACAACAACACCGTTTAGTTACAGAAATTTCCTTTATGGGTCTTATTCCGATGAGATTTCCTATGTGCTAGCACCAGGTGATGAAATGATTATGGATTTCACCTGTGGCGCTTACTGTTATGAATCAGAAATACAGTATAAGGGAGGAGGATAATCCTATCAAACATGGGATCCTAACGGCAATACTAAGAATTCTCTAGCAGACAACTTATTGTTCACAGTACCTGGTACATACAAGTTCAAGATGTACGATTCCTATGGTGATGGTCCAAACGGTGGTTCCTTCAGTGTTCTAAAGGCCGCATCCGGTACATGGACTCTAGGCTCTACTGGTGGACCTGCTACTGTTCTATCATGGACTCACAACACGCTACACTCGCAATATGCAACTGGAACAGGTTCTAATGAAGACGGTTTGGTTATCGAAAATCTCGGTTCTACACCTACTACTTGGGCATTCAGAATGACCGATACCTACGGCGATGGAGCAAATGGTAATGCATACATTATCGAAGAAGCTCCTGCTGGTACATGGAATGGAAACGTAGGTCCTGCCGGAACTTATGTTGGTGGTATTAATGATGGACTTGGTCCAGCATTCTCTTGGGGAACTAATAATGGAGATTTCAGCGACTGGGTAGAAATTGTATTACAACCAAACAAGGAATTGAGAATGGTTTTCGATACATGCAGTAACTATTGTTATGAATCTGGAATGGAATACGGGGAGATTGCACAAACTTCTGGATTAACTTGGGTTGGCCCAGATATTCACAACAATGTAATCACGAACACCGGATTTGAGCCAAATGCATACGGTATTAGAATAGAATCTTGCGATATGATTTAATATCACATCTCGACTATATCCAATACTGTTACCATTGGCCAAGATGCATTAGTAGCAGACAGCTGTACTTGGAAAGACCAAGACTCGACACTAACTGGTACCGATCAAGCAGGTTCAGTTGGATTCAATGATGACAATGCATATGGTGCATCAGTTACTCTTTCAGGTACTACAATCTCTGGCTTCGAAACTGGAATTTTGAAGACCTCTGGTGACTTGAATGTTATCAGTGCTTCAACAATTACTGCTGGAGCCAACGGTGTTGGACTTTCCTCTGATGGTATCGATGTTATTCTCAAGGATTCAACATTCGATGGTGGCTCTTCAGGTCAAGCA